>Ga0335085_10003283_pt1 | contig 28265 bp, 23 predicted proteins | sample Lox_Sample_45_FD_206712 | JGI IMG/M metagenome (GOLD analysis project Ga0335085, IMG submission 206712) | Soil microbial communities from Loxahatchee National Wildlife Refuge, Florida, United States - Lox_Sample_4.5 | ecosystem: Environmental > Terrestrial > Soil > Wetlands | place: USA... | reverse complement strand
CGATGGCGATGATCACTTCGAGGTTCACCGCCTTGAGCTTGCCGACCAGATCGTCGAGCTTGGCTTTGCCTTCGGGCTTGAGCACCGACTTGTCGAAATCAAAGTTGGTTTCCGCCGCCATGGTCACTTTCTCGACTACGGGCTTGGGCGCGGCTTTCGGCGCAGGCGCGGGCGCGGGAGCCGGGGCCGCCATCGGAGCGGGCGCCGGCGCAGGTTCAGCCTTCTTCGGCACCAGGTCCGGATCGCATTCGGTGGTCGCCATCGCCGGCGTCCAGTAGCCGGTGCGCCAGCACAGGCCAAACGGGTTCTTCACCGTTACATTGGCGTTGCCGGCCTGGACATAGCCGTTGTCCTCGGCGTAGGCACTGTTTACCCCCAAGCCCAGCGTAAGCGCGGCGCCTAGGATCAAAGCAAATTGTTTTGCGGTCTTATTCATGTTTTCCCCTCGATAAAGTTCGATCGTCGTTCACCGTGGAAACTTTAGCGCTGGCCTGTGCTTAAGCCCTTGTTTCCATTGACAGCCTATTTTGCCACAAAACCACCAAGTTTTCCAGATCATTTTTTGGTCGGGATTTCAACATCCGGTCATCGACCAGCAAACGCCCGGCGACCCAGACCTGACTGACGTTTTCCCGGCCGGCGGAATACACGAGGTGCGAAATCGGATCGTAGCAGGGAAGCATCTCCGGCGGGGCAAATTCGACCGCAGTGAGGTCGGCGAATTTGCCCGGCTCGATCGAGCCGATCGCATGGTCCAGGCGCAGCGCGCGCGCGCCGTCCAGGGTTGCCATCGCGAGCGCCTTCTGCGCCGGCAGCGCATGCGCGTCCCCGCTCAGCCCCTTGGCGAGCAGCGCCGCCAGCCGCATTTCCTGGAACAGGTCGAGGCGGTTGTTGCTGGCCGAGCCGTCGGTGCCGAGGCCGATGTTGATGCCCTGGTCGAGCATGCCCGCTACCGGCGCGAAGCCGTTGGCGAATTTGAGATTGGAGGACGGGCAATGCGCCACCGAGCTGCCGTTCCGGACCAGCAGCGCGATTTCTTCCTGCGTCAGGTGGATCGCATGCACCGCGATCAGACTGGGTCCGACCAGGCCCAGGCGGTGCAGCCGTTCCAGCGGGCGCATTCCGTGCTGTGCGATGCTGCGCTCAATCTCGTCCCGGGTTTCGTGCACATGCATGTGCACCGGCAGGTCGAGCTCCTCGGCCAGCGTGATCAGCCGCGAAAACGTCTTGTCGCCGACGGTGTAGGGCGCGTGCGGCGCCATGCAGAACGACAGTAGCGGCTGCTCGCCCAGCTCGTCGCGCAGGGCCAGGCCCTTGGCGATGTAGTCCTCGGCGTCGGCGGCGTAGGCGGTGGGAATGTCTATGGCGATCAGCCCAAGCGCCACGCGCATGCCCATTGCGAGCGCGGCGCGCGCGGCGTCGCCCGGATAGAAATACATTTCGTTGAAGCAGGTGACGCCGCCGCGCAGCATTTCGGCACAGGCGAGCAGGGTGCCGTCGTAGACGAACTGCGGCGACACATGGCGCGCCTCGGCCGGCCAGATGCGGTCCTGCAGCCATTGCATCAGCGCCATGTCGTCGGCGAGCCCGCGCATCAGCGCCATCGACGCATGGGTGTGCAGGTTGACCAGTCCCGGTATGAGCGCGTGGCGCGGAAGCGCGATGCGCTCGTCCGCCAGGTACGCGGCCTGCGCCTGCGCGCTCGGCAGCACGGCGACGATGCGCCCGTCGCGCACGGCAACACTATGGTGTTCCAGTGCGAGCCCGGCCGGGTTGACCGGAATTACCCAGCGCGCGTCTATGAGCAGGTCTATGGCTTCCACGTTCGCACCAGGCGATTCGTTTGCGGCTCCGCGCCGCGATTGGCCCGCAGGATACCGCAGAACGGCAAAACGGGGTGGACGTGCAGGCTGAACCGGCTCTCCAAATCCGCCGTTTTATATGGTCAGGAAGCCCGCGCGCATGTTAAAATTCGATGCTTATTTCGAGCCGCGGATCGCGGCGCTTTTTTTGCTGAAACACCAGGCGCAAACCGGCTGCCGCCCGGCCTCCGGATTCGTCGCAGACGTTAAAGAAGAAGCCATTTCAGGACTGCCGGAATGGCCACGGATTCAGGGGAGCTCGAGGGGGCGTCATTCCTCGGTTTGCATGTAATCGGCTCTGAGACCCAGACGCCAGGACCAGACAATTTTGTAGCGCGCAATGGAACAATTCGCAAGAGAAACCCTGCCGGTAAGCCTGGAAGAAGAGATGCGGCGCTCGTACCTCGATTACGCCATGAGCGTGATCGTGGGGCGCGCGCTGCCGGATGTGCGTGACGGCCTCAAACCGGTGCACCGGCGCGTGCTGTTTGCCATGCACGAGTCGAACAACGTATGGAACCGGCCCTACGTCAAGTGCGCGCGCATCGTCGGCGAGGTGCTGGGCAAGTACCACCCGCACGGCGACTCCGCCACCTATGAGGCGCTGGTGCGCATGGCGCAGGATTTTTCCATGCGCTACACGCTCATCGACGGGCAGGGCAATTTCGGCTCCATCGACGGGGATTCGGCCGCCGCCTACCGCTACACCGAATGCCGGCTGGAGCGCATTTCCTCGGAGCTGCTGGCCGACATCGACAAGGAGACCGTCGATTTCGTGCCCAACTACGACGGCAAGGAAATGGAGCCGGCGGCGCTGCCGACGCGCATCCCCAACCTGCTCATCAACGGTTCCTCCGGCATTGCTGTGGGCATGGCGACCAACATCCCGCCGCACAACCTGGCGGAGGTCGTGGACGCGGGGCTGGCGCTGCTCGCCAATCCCGAGATCGGCATCGACGAGCTGATCGAGATCATTCCGGCCCCCGACTTTCCCACTGCGGGCATCATCTACGGCCTGGCCGGCGTGCACCAGGGCTATCGCACCGGCCGCGGGCGCGTGATCATGCGCGCGCGCACCCATTTCGAGGACATGGAAAAAGGCAACCGCCAGGCGATCATCGTCGACGAGCTGCCATACCAGGTCAACAAGAAGAGCCTGCTCGAACGCATCGCCGAGCTTGTGAACGAGAAGAAGATCGAGGGCATCAGCGAAATCCGCGACGAGTCGGACAAGTCCGGCATGCGCGTCGTGTTCGAGCTCAAGCGCGGCGAGCTGCCCGAGGTGGTGCTCAACAACCTGTACAAGCAGACGCAGCTGCAGGACACCTTCGGCATCAACATGGTGGCGCTGGTCGACGGCCAGCCGCGCCTGCTGAACCTGAAGCAGATGCTCGATGCCTTCCTCTCGCACCGGCGCGAGGTGGTGACGCGGCGCACCGTGTTCGAGCTGCGCAAGGCGCGCGAACGCGGCCATATCCTCGAAGGACTGGCGGTGGCGCTGTCCAACGTGGACGAAATCATCGCCCTGATCAAGCAGTCGCAGACGCCGCCCGAAGCGAAGCAGGCGCTGATGGCGAAAGCCTGGCGCTCGCCGGTGGTGGCGGAAATGCTCGAGCGCGCGGCGGCCGATGCCTCGCGTCCCGACGGCCTCGCCGCGAATTTCGGCCTGGTCGGGGGCGGCTACCACCTGTCCGACGCCCAGGCGCAGGCGATCCTGGAGATGCGCCTGCAGCGGCTCACCGGTCTGGAGCAGGACAAGATCGTGTCCGAATACAAGGAGGTGATGCTGCAGATCGCCGACTACCTCGACATCCTCGCCAAGCCCGCGCGCATCACCGCCATCATCACCGACGAGATGAACGCGATCAGGCAGCAGTACGGCGACAAGCGCAAGAGCGAAATCGAAGTCAATCCGCAGGACCTCGACGACGAGGACCTGATCGCGCCGGCGGACATGGTGGTGACGCTGTCGCATACCGGCTACATCAAGTCGCAGCCGCTCGCCGACTACAGCGCGCAGCGCCGCGGCGGGCGCGGCAGGCAGGCGACCGCGACCAAGGAAGACGATTTCATCGAGCGCCTGTTCATCGCCAATACGCACGATTACATCCTGTGCTTCTCCAGCCGCGGCCGCGTCTACTGGGTCAAGGTCTACCAGGTACCGCAGGGCAGCCGCTCGAGCCGCGGCAAGCCTGTCATCAACATGTTCCCGCTGATGGAAGGCGAGAAGATCACCGCCATCCTGCCGGTGCGGCAGTTCGACGACGGCCATTACATCTTCATGGCCACGGCGCAGGGGACGGTGAAGAAGACGCCGCTCTCGGCATTCGCCAATCCGCGCGGCAAGGGGATTATCGCGGTGGAACTGGACGAGGGCGATTTCCTCATCGGCGTCGCCATCACCGACGGCACCCACGATGTGATGCTGTTTTCCGACGCGGGCAAGGCGGTGCGTTTCGGCGAGGACGACGTGCGCCCGACCGGACGCCAGACGCGCGGCGTGCGCGGCATGATGCTCGAGCTCGGCCAGCGCGTGATTTCCATGCTGGTCGCGGGGAACGAAAGCCTGACCGTGCTCACCGCCACCGAAAACGGTTACGGCAAGCGCACGCCGATTTCCGAGTACACTCGCCACGGCCGCGGCACCAAGGGCATGATCGCAATCCATACCGGCGATCGCAACGGCAGCCTGGTCGGCGCGGTGCTGGTGGAAGAGAAGGACGAGGTCATGCTGGTCTCCACCGGCGGCGTGGTCATCCGCACCAAGGTGGAGCAGATTCGCGAACAGGGACGCTCGACCCAGGGCGTGACGCTGATCAACCTGGACGAGGGCACGCGGCTCGCCGGCATCGAGAAGGTGCTGGAGTCCGACGATGAAAACGGCGGCGGCAACGGCGGCAACGGCGGCAACGGCGGCGACAAGGGCGACGACAAAGGCGACGCGCAGGGCGACGCCGGCGGCGAAGGGAAGGACGACAGCACGAAAACCTGAGGCGGTGCGCCGGGCGTTCGGCGCTTTTCACTGGAAAGGATAATCGTGGCACGCGTATTCAATTTCAGCGCAGGCCCGGCGGTACTGCCGGAATCGGTCCTGCAACAGGCGGCGGCCGAAATGCTCGACTGGCACGGCAGCGGCATGTCGGTGATGGAAATGAGCCATCGCGGCAAGGAATTCGTGTCGATCCACGCGGAGGCGGAAAAAGACCTGCGCGAGCTGCTCGCGGTGCCCGCGAACTACAAGGTGCTGTTCCTGCAGGGCGGCGCGATCGCCGAAAACGCCATCGTGCCGATGAACCTGCTGCGCGGGCACGCCACGGCCGATTACGTCAATACCGGCGAATGGTCGAAGAAGTCGATCAAGGAAGCGAAGAAATACTGCAAGGTGAACGTCGCCGCCTCGAGCGAGGATCGCGGCTTCAGCTATATCCCGCCGCAGCGCGACTGGAAACTCTCGCCCGATGCGGGTTACGTGCACATCTGCTCCAACGAAACCATAGGCGGGCTCGAGTACCACTGGGTGCCCGATACCGGCGCGGTGCCGCTGGTGGCGGACATGTCCTCGCACATCCTGTCGCGCCCGGTGGACGTCGGGCGCTACGGCCTGATCTATGCCGGCGCGCAGAAGAACATCGGCCCGGCGGGCCTGACGCTGGTAATCGTGCGCGAGGATCTGATCGGACAGGCCGCGCCGTTCACGCCCTCGGCCTTCGACTACAAGCAGCAGGCCGAAGCCGATTCCATGCTGAACACCCCGCCGACCTATGCGATCTATATCGCGGGTCTGGTGTTCAAGTGGGTCAAGCAGCAGGGCGGGCTGGCCGAGGTCGAGCGGCGCAACATCGCCAAGGCCAAGCTCCTGTATGACTATCTTGATCAGAGCAAGTTCTTCGTCAGCCCGGTGGAGCCGCGCGACCGCTCGCGCATGAACGTGCCGTTCAAGCTGAAGGACGAGTCGCTCGACGAGGAATTCCTCAAGGGCGCGAAAGCGGCCGGCATGATCCAGCTCAAGGGCCACCGTTCGGTCGGCGGCATGCGCGCTTCGATCTATAACGCCATGCCGATCGAAGGGGTGCAGCGCCTGGTTGCCTACATGCGCGAATTCGAGGGCAGGCACGGAAAATGAGCATGGACGACAAGCATGCCTGAGCGCCGGCCGTTCGAAATACTGGTGCTCAACAATATCGCCCAGGTCGGGCTGAAGCGCCTTCCGGCCGAGCGTTACCACGTCGCCAAGGAGGCGGCGCACCCGGACGCGATCCTGCTGCGCTCGCAGGACCTGCATGCGATGAAGATCCCGGCCTCGGTGGCGGCCATCGGACGCGCCGGTGCCGGCACCAACAACATTCCGGTGAAGGCGATGAGCGAACGCGGCATTCCGGTGTTCAACGCGCCCGGCGCCAACGCCAACGCGGTGAAGGAGCTGGTGCTCGCGGGCATGCTGATTTCCGCGCGCAATCTCGCCCCGGCGCTCGAATTCGTGCGCGCCATCGGCGGCGAGGACGCGGCGCTGGCGCAGCGCGTGGAGGAAGGCAAGAAGCAGTTCGCCGGCATCGAGCTGCCGCAGCACACGCTCGGCGTGATCGGCCTGGGCAAGATCGGCTGCCTCGTAGCCGATGCCGCGATCAAGCTCGGCATGAACGTGCTCGGCTACGACCCGGAGATCACCGTGGACGCGGCCTGGAGCCTGCCGGCGCAGGTGAAGAAGGCGCATTCCATCGACGAGGTGCTCAAGGCGAGCCACTTCGTCACGCTGCACGTGCCGCTCGCGCCGCAGACGCGCAACCTGGTGAACGCGAAGAACCTGGAGCTGGTGCGCCCCGGAACCATCCTGCTCAATTTTTCGCGCGAAGGCATAGTCGACAGCGACGCCGTGGTGCAGGCGCTCGCAGCGCACAGGCTGAAATACTACGTGACCGATTTCCCCGAAGCCCGGCTCGCGGGCGCGCCCGGCGTGATCGCGCTGCCGCACCTGGGCGCCTCGACGCGCGAGGCCGAGGACAACTGCGCGGTGATGGTGGTGGACCAGGTGCGCGAATTCCTCGAGAACGGCAACGTGGCCAACGCGGTCAATTTTCCCGACATGAGCATGCCGCGCGAATCGAAGTTCCGCGTCGCGATCGCCAATGCGAATGTGCCCAATATGGTGGCGCAGATTTCCACCGTCATCGCCAGGGCCGGGCTGAACATCCACAACATGCTGAACAAGTCCAAGGGCGAGATGGCCTATACCCTGGTCGATATCGACAGCGCGGCGACGCGCGAACTGGTGGCGCAGCTGGGGAAAATCGACGGCGTGCTCAGCGTGCGTTACCTGCCGCTGAGGGACTGATACCGCCATGAAGAAAGAGCTGGCAAAACTGCGCGAACGCATCGACGCGCTGGACGAGCAGCTGCTGGACGCGCTCAACCGGCGCGCGCGCCTCGCGCACGAGGTGGGCAAGCTCAAGCAGGGACAGCAGGTGTACCGGCCCGAGCGCGAGGCGCAGGTATTGCGCCGGATACTGGCGCGCAATCCGGGGCCGCTGGGACGGGACGCGCTCGCGCGCGTGTACGCCGAAATCATTTCCGCCTGCCGCGCGCTGGAGCAGCCGCTGGCGGTGTCCTATCTCGGACCGGCCGGCACTTTCAGCGAGATGGCGGTGCGCAAGCTGTTCGGCAGCAGCGTGCTGGCGCAGCCTTGCGGCTCCATAGACGAGGTGTTCCGCCAGGTCGAGACCCATGGCGCCAACTACGGCGTGGTGCCGGTGGAGAATTCCAGCGAAGGCGCGATCGACCGCACCCACGATCTGCTGCTCAGCACGCCGCTCAAGATCTGCGCCGAGACGGTGCTGCGCGTGCGCCAGAACCTGATGTCCAAGTCGGGCGCGCTGAAGAAGATCGTGCGCGTCTATTCGCATGCGCAGTCGCTGGCGCAGTGCAATCAGTGGCTGAGCCGCAAGCTGCCGGATGCGGAGCGCATCTCGGTGTCGAGCAATGCGGAGGCGGCGCGCCTCGCCGCGCAGGACGCCGCGGCCGCGGCGATCGCCGGCGACATCGCGGTCGAACGTCACGGCCTCAAGCTGGTGGCGCGCAACATCGAGGACGATCCCAACAACACCACGCGCTTTCTCGTGCTGGGCGACCACGATGCCGCGCCCTCGGGCAAGGACCTGACCTCCATCGTCATGTCCGCCCCCAACCGGCCCGGCGCGGTGCACGCGCTGCTCACGCCCATCGCGAAACACGGCGTCAGCATGAGCCGGCTGGAGTCGCGGCCGGCGCGCACCGGGCGCTGGGAATACATGTTCTACGTCGACGTGCAGGGCCATCGCCAGGACGCGAAGGTGGCCAAGGCGCTGGCCGAACTGGAAAAGCTCGCGCCGTTCCTGAAGATACTCGGTTCCTATCCTGCGGCGGTGCTCTAGCGCCGCGGCCATGCCCATGTCCGACATCACCGATCTCTGCGAGCAGTCGCCCGCGTACGTGCGCGCCATCGCGCCCTATCAACCGGGCAAGCCGATCACCGAGGTCGCGCGCGAGCTCGGCCTGGACGAGCGCAGCATCGTCAAGCTCGCTTCGAACGAGAACCCGCGCGGCATATCGCCCAGGGCGCTGGCCGCGGCAGCGGCCGCGTTGCCCGATCTGGGCCGCTACCCGGACGGTTTCGAGCTGACGCGCGCGCTGTCGCAGCACCTCGGCGTGACGATGGAGCAAATCGTGCTCGGCAACGGATCGAACGACGTGCTCGAGCTCGCCGGCATGGCTTTTCTCGCGCCCGGCCGCTCGGCCGTGTACTCGCAGCATGCGTTTGCGGTCTATCCGCTGGCGACGCAGGCGCGCGGCGCGCACAGCATCGTGACTCCGGCGAAGGACTACGGCCACGATCTCGAAGCGATGCTTGCCGCGATCCGCGCCGATACGCGCGTGGTATTCATCGCCAATCCGAACAATCCGACCGGGACCATGCTCGGGGCAGCGGAACTCGAGTCCTTCCTCCTGCGCGTGCCGAAGAACGTCGTGGTCGTGGTCGACGAGGCCTACAACGAATACCTGGAGCCGGCGCTGCGCTGCCCCAGCATCGAGTGGATCGGGCGCTTCCCCAATTTGATCGTGACGCGCACCTTCTCCAAGGTCTACGGCCTGGCCGGCCTGCGCGTCGGCTATGGCATATGCCGCGCCGAGCTCGCGGACCTGCTCAATCGCGTGCGCCAGCCCTTCAATGTGAACAACCTGGCGATTGCAGCGGCGGTGGCCGCGCTCGAGGACCTGGAGTTCGTGCGCGAGAGCTATGCGCTCAATGCCGCGGGCATGGCCCAGCTGCGCGATGGTTGCAGGCGTCTGGGCCTGGCCTGGATTCCTTCCTACGGCAATTTCCTTACCATCGAAATCCCGCGCGCCGGCAGCGCGAGCCGCGCCGCCGCGGTATTCCAGAAACTGCTGCGCAAAGGCGTGATCGTGCGCCCGCTGGCCAACTACGGCATGCCCGACCATCTGCGCGTGACCGTCGGCCTGACCGCGGAGAACGCGCGCTTCCTCGAAACGCTGGCCACGGTGCTCGAGGACTGAGCGCGTGGCAGTCTTGCGCCTCGGCAAGGTGGTGATATTCGGCGTCGGCCTGATCGGCGGCTCGTTCGCCCTCGGGCTCAAGGCGGCGGGTGCGGCCAGGCAGGTCATCGGTCTGGGCCGCAAGCCGGCCAACCTCGCGCGCGCGCTCGAACTCGGCGTCATCGACGCAGCCAGCCGCGATGCGGCCGTCGTGGCCGGCGCGGACCTGGTGCTGCTGGCGACGCCGGTGGGGCAGATGGGCGCGGTGATGCGCTCGATCGCGCCGCATCTCACTGCGGGCACAGTCGTGACCGACGGCGGCAGCACCAAGCAGGACGTGGCGGCGCTCGCCTATCGGCTGTTGGGCAAGCGCGCGGCGCAGTTCGTGCCCGGCCATCCGATCGCGGGCGCAGAGCACAGCGGCGTGGCGGCGGCGCGCGCGGACCTGTTTCACGAGCGCAAAGTCGTGCTCACGCCGCTGCCCGAGAACAGCGCGGCGAGCATCCGCAGGGTGCGCACCGCCTGGCGCAGCTGCGGCGCCAGGCTGCACCAGATGCAGCCGGCCGAGCACGACCGCGTGTTCGCGGCGGTGAGCCATCTGCCGCACCTGCTCTCCTATGCGCTGGTCGACCAGGTCGCGCGCCACGCGAACGGCAAGCAGCTGTTCGATTACGCCGCCGGCGGATTTCGCGATTTCACCCGCATCGCCTCGAGCCACCCGGAGATGTGGCGCGACATCTGCGTCGCCAATCGCAAGGCCCTGCTGGCGGAGCTGGGCGGCTATCAACGCGAATTGGCCGAATTGAAGCAGATGCTGCGCAGGGGCGACGCGGCGGCGATCGAAAAAGTGTTTGCGCGCGCACGCGCCGCGCGCAACAAATGGCTGAAGCGGCAGCAGTGATGCGGCGCTCGGCCTGATTGTCCCGATGCAAACAGCGGCATTCCTCGATCTCGCACCGATACGCCGCGTGGCCGGCGCGGTGAAGCTGCCGGGATCGAAAAGCATCTCCAACCGCATCCTGCTGCTCGCGGCTTTGGCCGAAGGCGAGACGCGCGTCCTCGATCTGCTCGATTCCGACGACACCGGGCATATGCTCGCTGCCCTGCGCGCGCTCGGCATAGCGTGCGCGCCCGATGGCGCGGCGCTGCGGGTGCGCGGCGCAGGCGGCGCGTTCCCGGTCAAGTCGGCCGAACTGTTCCTCGGCAATGCGGGCACCGCGTTCCGGCCGCTCACGGCGGTGCTCGCACTGTGCGGCGGGGACTACCGGCTGTCGGGCACGGCGCGCATGCACGAGCGCCCGATAGGCGACCTGGTCGATGCGCTGCGCGGCATGGGTGCTGCCATCGATTACCTCGGCGTGAACGGCTATCCGCCCCTGCATATACGACCTGCTGCGGACGGCGCGGCGGGCAGGGTGCGCGTGCGCGGCGACGTGTCCAGCCAATTTCTGACGGCGCTGCTGCTGGCGCTGCCGCTCGGCCGCAGGCGGGCGATCATCGAAGTCGAGGGCGAACTGATTTCCAAGCCGTATGTGGAGATCACGCTGAATACCATGCGCCGCTTCGACGTCGAGGTCGCGCGCAAGGGCTGGTCCGAGTTCGAGATTGCCGCAGATGCGCGCTATCGCAGCCCGGGCGAGATTCGGGTGGAGGGCGATGCCTCGTCGGCATCCTATTTTCTCGCCGCCGGCGCGATCAGCGCGCTCACCGGCGGCGGGCCGGTGCGGGTCGAGGGCGTGGGCCGCGCGAGCATCCAGGGCGACGTGCGCTTCGCCGAAGCGCTGCAGCGGATGGGCGCCGGCATCGCCATGGGCGAGAACTGGATCGAGGCCGGCGCAGGCGAGGCGGCGCGCGCCGGGAACAGGCTGCGCGCCATCGACGCCGACTTCAACCACATCCCGGACGCGGCCATGACCATCGCCGTCGCGGCGCTGTTCGCCGACGGCCCCAGCGCGCTGCGCAACATCGGCAGCTGGCGCGTGAAGGAAACCGACCGCATTGCCGCCATGGCAACCGAGCTGCGCAAACTCGGCGCGGCGGTGGAAGAGGGCGCGGACTTTCTGCGCATCACGCCGCCGCCTGCGGGCCTGGCTGCGGGGGTCGCCATCGACACCTACGACGACCATCGCATGGCCATGTGCTTTTCGCTCGCGGCTTTGGGCGGCGTCGGGGTGCGCATCAACGATCCGCAGTGCGTGAACAAGACCTTCCCCGGTTACTTCGACGCGCTGGCGCGCATATCTGCCTGATATCCGCGATGGCTGATACGACAACACAAGTGCCGGTGATCGCGATCGATGGTCCTTCTGCCTCGGGCAAGGGCACCATCGCGCAAGGGGTGGCCGCGGCGCTCGGGTTTCACTACCTGGACAGCGGTGCCTTGTACCGTCTGGTCGCGCTGGCTGCATCGCAGGCGAACCTCGGCTTCGAGCGTTCGGCCGAACTGGCCGCGCTCGCCGGCAGACTCGATGTGCGTTTCGAAGGAGGATGTGTTATTATTAATAATCAAGACGCTACAAATGATATTAGAAGTGAAATCTGCGGTATGGGCGCGTCCAAGGTCGCAGCCCTGCCGGGGGTACGCCAGGCGCTGCTGGAACGCCAAAAGGCGTTTCGCCAGCCGCCGGGGCTGGTCGCCGAGGGCCGCGATATGGGCACGGTGGTGTTTCCGGATGCCCGGCTCAAGGTGTTTCTGACCGCAAGCGCCGAGGTGCGCGCTGAGCGCAGGTATAAGCAGTTGAAAGAAAAAGGAATCGATGCTAACATTCACACCCTTTTGCAGGAGCTGAAGGAACGCGATCAGCGCGACAGCGCCAGAAGCGCAGCGCCCCTGCAGATGGCAGTCGACGCCCGGGAACTCGACAGTTCGGGACTGGGCATAGACGAAATAGTGCGCCAGGTGCTTGATTGGTACCGGCAAAAAGCGGCGGGATCGCACGGCGAATAACCCGTAGCAAATTTAGTTTTGCTGCGGCCCGATTCAGGGAAACACGAGGGGAGACGCCCCAAGGAAGTCCCCTTGGGGGATATCCCCTCGTTTCGTTATGAACCGATTGGCCCCGCCTTGTGTTTAACCCAACCCCGTCCGCAAGGGCGGTGATTCAGGTAAATAAATCCAATGTCAAATCTCTCCCCCGCGGTCGCCTCCAAGGAAGACAATTTCGCAGCCTTGTTCGAAGAAAGCCTGACGCGCCAGGAAATGCGCATCGGCGAGGTGATCACAGCAGAAGTCGTACGTGTAGACATGAATTTTGTGGTGGTGAACGCCGGACTCAAGTCCGAGAGCTTCATCCCCGTAGAGGAATTCCGCAATGACGCCGGCGAGGTCGAGGCCAAGGTCGGCGATTTCGTCAGTGTCGCGATCGAGGCGCTGGAAGACGGTTTCGGCGAAACCCGCCTGTCGCGCGACAAGGCCAAGCGCCTGTCGGCCTGGATGGACCTGGAAAAGGCGCTGGAAACGGGCGAACTCGTCACCGGCGTGATCAGCGGCAAGGTCAAGGGCGGCCTCACGGTCATGGCCAACGGCATCCGCGCCTTCCTGCCCGGCTCGCTCGTGGATATCCGCCCGGTCAAGGACACGACGCCGTTCGAAGGCAAGACCATGGAGTTCAAGGTCATCAAGCTCGACCGCAAGCGCAACAACGTGGTGGTGTCGCGCCGCGCCGTGCTCGAGGCGAGCCAGGGCGAAGAGCGGCAGAAGCTGCTGCAGACGCTGTCCGAAGGCTCGGTGGTCAAAGGCATCGTCAAGAACATCACCGACTACGGCGCGTTCGTCGACCTGGGCGGCATCGATGGCCTGCTGCACATCACCGATCTTGCCTGGCGCCGCGTCAAGCACCCGTCCGAGGTGCTCAACGTGGGCGACGAAGTCACGGCGAAGATCCTCAAGTTCGACCAGGAGAAGAACCGCGTTTCCCTCGGCATGAAACAGCTCGGCGAAGACCCGTGGGTGGGCCTGTCGCGCCGCTATCCGACCGGCACGCGCCTGTTCGGCAAAGTCACCAACCTCACCGACTACGGCGCGTTCGTCGAAGTCGAGCAGGGCATCGAGGGCCTGGTGCACGTGTCCGAAATGGACTGGACCAACAAGAACGTGCATCCGTCCAAGGTGGTGCAGCTCGGCGACGAGGTCGAGGTCATGATCCTCGAGATCGACGAAGAGCGCCGCCGCATATCGCTGGGCATGAAGCAGTGCCTGCCGAATCCCTGGGGCGAATTCGCGATCAATTTCAAGAAAGGCGACCGCGTCAAGGGCCAGATCAAGTCGATCACCGATTTCGGCGTGTTCATCGGTCTGCCCGGCGGCATCGACGGCCTGGTGCACCTGTCGGATCTTTCCTGGAGCGCCGCCGGCGAAGAGGCCGTGCGCAACTACAAGAAGGGCGACGAGGTCGAGGCCGTGGTGCTGGCGATCGACACCGAGCGCGAGCGCATTTCGCTCGGCATCAAGCAGATGGATGGCGACCCGTTCACCAATTACATCGCCACGCACGAGAAGAACAGCGTGGTGCATGGCGTGGTGAAATCGGTCGATGCCAAGGGCGCGGTGATTTCGCTCGAAGGCGACGTCGAAGGCTACCTGCGCGTGTCCGAAGTGTCGCGCGAGCGCATCGAGGATCTCACGCATCACCTCAAGCAGGGCGATGCGGTGACCGCGATGATCATCAACATCGACCGCAAGAACCGCTCGATCAATCTCTCCATCAAGGCCAAGGACATGGCCGAGGAGCAGGGCGCGATGCAGAAGCTGCAGAGCGAGAGCGCGGCCAGTTCCGGCAGCACCAGTCTCGGGGCGCTGCTCAAGGCGAAACTGGACAACAAAAACACGCAGCAATAAAAAGGGGCAAGGGGAGATGACCAAGTCCGAATTGATTGCCAGGCTGGCCGGGCGCTATCCGCAGCTGGTTGCCAAGGACGCCGAATTCGCGGTCAAGACCATACTCGATGCGATGACCCTCAGCCTGGTCAACGGCCAGCGCATCGAGATCCGCGGTTTCGGCAGCTTCGGGCTGAATTACCGCCCGCCGCGCACGGGTAGGAACCCGAAGTCGGGCGACAAGGTCCAGGTGCCGGAGAAGTTCGTGCCGCACTTCAAGGCCGGCAAGGAACTGCGTGAGCGCGTGGATTCGAACTAGCGCGCGCGCGGCGAACGAGAACGGGCGGCATCGTTTCGATGCCGCTTGTTTTTTTTCTGAGGCGTTCTGATCATGCGCGTCCTGGCCTGGATCCTGCGCGTCTTCCTTTTCCTGGCGCTGTTCCTGTTCGCGCTGAAGAACACCGACCCGGTCAGCCTGCGCCTGTATTTCGACCAGGTTTGGCAGGCGCCGCTGGCATTGGTGCTGCTGGTCTTCTTCGTTGCAGGCGCTGCGGTGGGGGTGCTCGCCACGCTGGCAACCGTATTCCGGCAGCGGCGCGAAATCTCGCGGCTGCGGCGCGAGCTGAACAGCCGCATGCGCGAAACGCCGGCGCCTGACATCGAAGTCCCTCCACCGGCCGACCTGTAGCACAGCGGCATGGAATTCGAATTCTGGTGGCTGCTCGCGTTTCCGCTGTTCTTCGGGCTGGGCTGGCTCGCCGCACGCATCGACATCAAGCACCTGGTATCCGAATCGCGCGCGCTGCCGCGCTCGTATTTCAAGGGCCTCAATTTTCTGCTCAACGAGCAGCCGGACAAGGCGATCGAAGCCTTCATCGAAGTGGTCAAGGTCGACCCGGAGACGGTCGAGCTGCACTTCGCGCTGGGCAATCTGTTTCGCCGCCGCGGCGAAACCGAGCGCGCCATCCGCATGCACCGCAACCTGCTCGAGCGCGGCGACCTGGGCGAGGAGCAGCGCCTGGCCGCGCTGTTCGAGCTGGGGCAGGATTATCTCAAGGCGGGACTGCTGGACCGGGCGGAGGAGGTGTTCGTCAAGCTGCGCGACACGGCGCATCGCGGCGCCGCGCTGCGCGCCCTGCTCGACATCTACCAGCAGGAAAAGGACTGGGAAAAATCCATAGGCATCGCGGGCGAGCTCGGCGCGGATACGGGCCAATCCTGGGACAAGGAGATCGCCAACTATTACTGCGAGCTCGCGCTGATCGAAATGACGCATTCGCGCGCCGATGCAGCGCGCGCGCGCCTGGAGCAGGCGCTCAAAGCCAACCGCAAGTGCGCGCGCGCCAATGTGCTGCTGGGCGACCTGTGCGCGGCCGCTGGCGAGCACGAAGCGGCAATCGAGGCATGGAAGCGCATCGAGCAGCAGAATCCGGCCTACCTCGCGCTGGTGGCGCAACGCCTGCTCGACAGCTACCGCGCGCTCGGGCGGCGCGACGAGGGCCTGACGCTGCTGCGCGGCTTTCTCGCCAGCGCGCCCTCGCTCGACCTGCTCGACGTCGCGTTTCAGTCGACGCTGGAAGCGCAGGGCGCGGAAGCGGCGCACAAGCTCGTCCGCGACGAACTGCGCCGCAACCAGACCCTGCTCGGGCTGGACCGGCTGCTCGATGCGGAATTGCTGGTGGTGCGGCCGGAGCGCCGCGGCGATGTGCAGCTGGTAAAGAACCTGGTGCACAGCCACACGCAGCGCGTGTCGCGCTATCGCTGCGAGAACTGCGGCTTCAAGGCGCGCCAGTTCTACTGGCACTGCCCCGCCTGCGGCGGCTGGGAAACCTACCCGCCGCGGCGCAGCGAGGAATTCGATTCGGCCCCGTGAGGGGCGGGATCCCGAAATGTTTCGATTTCACCTTGTCGTGCGGAGAATAAATTGAAAATCACGGTTGTCGGTACGGGATATGTGGGGCTGGTGAGCGGCGCCTGCCTCGCGGATGTGGGCAACGAGGTGCTGTGCCTGGACCTCGATGCGGGCAAGATCCAGACCCTGAACGCCGGCGGCATTCCGATCTACGAGCCGGGCTTGCAGGAAATGGTCACGCGCAACCACAAGGCCGGACGGCTCAATTTCACCACCGACATCGAGCAGGCGGTCGCGTTCGGCATGGTGCAGTTCATCGCCGTCGGAACGCCGCCCTCGGAGGACGGCTCGGCCGATCTGCAGCACGTGCTTGCGGCCGCGCGCAACATCGGGCGCCACATGCGCGACTACCGCGTCGTGGTGGACAAGTCGACGGTGCCGGTCGGCACCGCGGACAAGGTGCGCGCCGCCGTCGCGGAGGAACTCGCGCAGCGCGGCGCGGTGATCGAGTACAGCGTGGTATCCAACCCGGAATTCCTCAAGGAAGGCGCCGCGGTCGAGGACTTCATGCGCCCGGACCGCATCGTCATCGGCAGCGACGACGAGCGCGCCACGCAGCTCATGCGCAGCCTGTACGCGCCGTTCCAGCGCAGCCACGAGCGCGTCATCGTCATGGACGTGCGCTCGGCCGAGCTGACCAAGTACGCCGCCAATGCGATGCTGGCGACGCGCATCTCCTTCATGAACGAGCTCGCCAACCTGGCCGAGCGCCTGGGCGCGGACATCGAGTGCGTGCGCCGCGGCATCGGCGCCGATCCGCGCATCGGCTACCACTTTCTCTACCCCGGCGCGGGCTACGGCGGCTCCTGCTTCCCCAAGGACGTGCAGGCGCTGATGCGCACGGCGGGCGAAGCCGGCATGGGGCTGCTGATCCTGGACGCGGTGGAGCGCGCCAACGCGGCGCAGAAGCAGGTGCTCGGCGCCAAGATCGTGAAGCGTTTCGGCGCCGACCTGAAGGGGCTGACACTCGCGCTTTGGGGCCTCGCATTCAAGCCCAACACCGACGACATGCGCGAGGCGCCGAGCCGCGTGCTGCTCGCGGATCTGCTCGCGCGCGGCGCCAGCGTCACCGCCTACGACCCGGTGGCGATGCCGGAAGCGCGGCACATCTATGCGGGCGAGGCGCGGGTGCGCTTCGCCGATTCGCCGATGGCGGCGCTCGAAGGCGCGGATGCGCTGGCGATCGTGACCGAGTGGAAGGAATTCCGCAGCCCCGACTTCCAGCGCATCAGGCAGCTACTGCGCACCCCGGCCATTTTCGACGGGCGCAATCTGTACGACCCGGCCGAGCTCCGCAGGAGCGGCCTGGAGTACTATCCGATCGGACGGCTGTGATGGCCGCGAAGCGGGGGTGAACGGCGTGAATCTCAAAGAGCTGCCGGATTTTTCCAGGGCGCGGCTGCTGGTGGTCGGCGACGTGATGCTGGACCGCTACTGGTTCGGCGACGTGAGCCGCATTTCGCCCGAGGCGCCGGTGCCGGTGGTCAAGGTGGAGCGCGTCGAGGAGCGTCCGGGCGGCGCCGCCAACGTCGCGCGCAACGCCACCGCCCTGGGCGCGCGCGTGACGCTGCTGTCGGTGGTCGGCGACGACGAGGCCGGCGCGCGCCTGCGCGAGCTGGTCGAGGCCGAGCAGGTCGTCGCCTCGCTGCACAAGGATGCGAGCATTCCGACCACGGTCAAGCTGCGCGTGATCGGCCGGCAGCAGCAGCTGCTACGCATCGATTTCGAAACCCTGCCAAGCCACGAGGCGCTCGCCGACAAGCTGAGCGAATTCGAGTCGCTGCTGGCGGATTGCGACGTGCTGGTGCTGTCCGACTACGGCAAGGGCGGGCTCGCGCATATCGCGACCATGATCGAACTCGCGCGCGCCTCGGGCAAGATCATCCTGGTGGACCCGAAGGGCGACGATTATTCGCGCTACCATGGCGCCACGGTGATCACGCCCAACCGCGCCGAGATGCGCGAAGTGGTGGGGCGCTGGAAGAGCGACGAAGATCTGTTGCAGCGCGCACAATCGCTGCGGCGCGAGCTTGGCGCGCAGGCGCTGCTGGTCACGCTCAGCGAGGATGGAATGAACCTGTACCAGGAGAGCGGCGTGCTGCACGAGGCGGCCAAGGCACGCGAAGTGTTCGACGTCAGCGGCGCGGGCGATACCGTGATTGCGGCGCTGGCCGCGATGCTCGGCTGCGGCGCGGCGCTGCCGCAGGCGATGCACGTGGCCAACTGCGCCGCCGGCATCGTGGTCGGAAAGTTGGGCACGGCGGTGTGTCACCGCGGAGAACTGCAGGCTGCGCTGGCGCGGGAATAACGGAGGATTGAGAGGAAACGAGGGGATATCCCCAAGGGGACTTTCCCGTCGCGCGGGATCGAGACCTTAGGGCGTCTCCCCTCGTGCTCCTCTAAACCAGGCCGTAACAAGACGACGTTTGTTGCGGACTCTGAAGGAGAAAGCATGTACTACGTAGTCACCGGCGCAGCCGGCTTCATCGGTTCCAATCTGGTCAGGGCGCTGAACGAGCGCGGCGAGACCGACATCATCGCGGTGGACAATCTCACGCGCGCCGACAAGTTTCTCAACCTTTCCGACTGCGACATCGCCGATTTCATCGACAAGCGCGATTTCCTCGCGCAGCTGGCGGCGGGGGAATTCGAAGGCGCGCTCGAGGCGGTGCTGCACCAGGGCGCCTGCTCCGACACCATGGAGACCGACGGCCGCTACATGATGGACAACAACTACCGCTACTCGGTGACCCTGCTCGACTACTGCCAGGAAGAGGAGGTGCCGCTGCTGTACGCCTCGTCCGCGTCGGTATACGGTGCCGGGGCGGTATTCCGCGAGTCGCGCGAGCACGAGGCGCCGCTCAACATCTACGGCTACTCCAAGTTCCTGTTCGACCAGGTGGTGCGCCGCCGCCTGCCCGATGCCGGCAGCCAGATCGCGGGCTTTCGCTATTTCAACGTCTACGGGCCGAACGAGGCGCACAAGGGGCGCATGGCCTCGGTCGCGTTTCATTTCTTCAACCAGTTCCAGGACGCGGGCCGGGTGCGGCTGTTCCAGGGCTGGGACGGCTATGCCGACGGCGAGCAGAAGCGCGATTTCGTCTCGGTCGAGGACGTGATCGAGGTGAACATGCATTTTCTCGAGCGCCCGTCGCTGTCGGGGATCTACAACCTCGGCACCGGCCGCGCGCAGACCTTCAACGATGTCGCGGTGGCCACGGTCAATGCCTGCCGGCGCGCCGACGGGCAGGACACGCTGGCGCTGGAACAGATGCGCGCGCAGGGCATGATCGAATACATCGCCTTCCCCGATGCGCTCAAGGGCAAGTACCAGAGTTATACTGAAGCCGACAATTCCGCGCTGCGCCGCGCCGGCTACGATGCGCCGTTTCTCACGGTGGAAGAGGGCGTGGAGCGCTATTGCGCATGGATGTTGCAGGAATGAACGCCAAGCAGACTGCCTATCCCAGCGTCGAGCAGACCGTCGGCAATACGCCGCTGGTGCGCCTGAAGCGCATCCCCGGCGCCGCCAGCGAGCGCAGCGGCAACATCGTTCTGGCAAAACTCGAGGGTAACAATCCGGCGGGTTCGGTCAAGGACCGGCCGGCCCTGTCCATGGTGGTGCGCGCCGAGCAGCGCGGCACGATCAAGCCAGGCGACACCCTGATCGAGGCGACCAGCGGCAACACCGGCATCGCGCTCGCCATGGCGGCGGCGATGCGCGGCTACCGCATGGTGCTGGTCATGCCCGAGCATCTGTCGGTGGAGCGGCGCCAGACCATGCGCGCCTTCGGCGCGGAGATCGTGCTCACGCCGCAGGCGGGCGGCATGGAAGGCGCGCGCGACCTCGCCGAGAAAATGCGCGACCAGGGCAAGGGCGTGATCCTCGACCAGTTCGCCAACCCGGACAATCCGCTCGCACACTACGAAGGCACCGGGCCGGAGATCTGGCGCGACACCGGCGGCAGGATCACGCACTTCGTGTCCAGCATGGGCACGACCGGCACCATCATGGGGGTGTCGCGCTACCTCAAGGAGCAGAACCCGAAGATCCAGATCATCGGCTGCGAACCCACCGAGGGCTCGCAGATTCCCGGAATACGCAAATGGCCCGAGGCCTACCTGCCGCGCATCTACGATCGCGCGCGCGTCGACCGCATCGAATCGGTGAGCCAGGCCGATGCGGAAGAGATGACCCGGCGCATGGCGCGCGAAGAGGGCATATTCGCCGGCATTTCCTCGGGCGGGGCCATGTGCGCGGCGGTGCGCCTCGCCGCTGAAACGAAGAACGCCGTCATCGTCTCCATCGTCTGCGACCGCGGCGACCGCTATCTGTCCACGGGCGTGTTTCCGGACTAGACGACAGCCGACTGATGACGCCGGTCCTCGCCTTCGACATCGAAACCGCGCCAGATTGCGACGGACTGCGGCGCCTGTACGACCTGGATCCGGCACTGTCCGACAAGGACGTGGCCGAAATCGCATTCCAGCGCCGGCGCACCGCGTCCAATACCGATTTCCTGCAGCTGCACCAGCAGCGCGTCATCGCCATCGCCTGCGCGCTGCGCGAAGGCGAGGGCGTGCGCGTCTGGTCGCTGGGCACGCCCGAGGACAGCGAAGCCGACCTGATCCGGCGCTTTTTCGACGGCATCGAGAAGTACACGCCGCAGCTGGTGTCCTGGAACGGCGGTGGCTTCGACCTGCCGGTGCTGCACTATCGCAGCCTGGTGCACGGCATATCCGCGCCGCGCTACTGGGACCAGGGAGAAGACGAACGCGATTTCAAGTGGAACAACTACATCAGCCGCTACCACGCGCGCCACCTGGACCTGATGGACTTGCTGGCGCTGTATCAGCCGCGCAACAACGTGCCGCTGGACGAAATGGCCAAGCTGATCGGCTTTCCCGGAAAGCTCGGCATGGACGGCTCGCAGGTGTGGGGCGCCTACCTCGAGGGCAGGCTGCGCGAAATCCGCAGCTACTGCGAAACCGACGCCGCCAACACCTATCTGCTCTATCTGCGTTTCCAGCTGCTGCGCGGTGTTTTCGATCAGGCACAGTACGCGCGCGAGATCGGACTCCTGCGCAGCACACTGGCGAAATCGTCCGAAATGCATTGGCGCGAATTCCTCGCCGCCTGGAATTAGCCCATGTCCGTGGTGATCGAATCGCTGGACCGCGAGGGGCGCGGCGTTGCTCACGTCGAGGGCAAGGCGATATTCATCGAGGGCGGCCTGCCGGGCGAGCTGGTTTCCTATGTGTCCTACCGGCGCAAACCCAGCTACGAGCAGGCGACGGCGACTGAGATTCACGCCGCCAGCGCGGCGCGCGAAGAGCCGCGCTGCCGGCACTTCGGCATTTGCGGCGGCTGCAGCATGCAGCACCTGGAACTGCGCTCCCAGGTAGCCGCAAAACAGCGCGTGCTCGAAGACAGCCTGTGGCACATCGGCAAGGTGGCGCCCGGGGTGCTGCTGCGCGCGACCTACGGACTGTCCTGGGCTTATCGCCACCGCGCGCGGCTGTCGGTGCGGCTGGTGCCGAAGAAAGGCGGGGTGCTGGTGGGCTTTCACGAGCGCAAGAGCAGCTTTATCGCCGTCATGGACAGCTGCGAGGTGCTGCCGCCGAAAATCTCGGACTTGCTGCTGCCTCTGCGCGCGCTGATCGCCGGATTGTCCAATCCGGCGCGCCTGCCGCAGATCGAACTCGCCGTAGGCGAAGCGGTCACCGTGCTGGTGCTGCGCATCCTCGATCCGATGAATGCCACCGACGAGGAGGCGCTGCGCGCCTTCGCCGACCGGCACGGCGTGCAGATCTGGCTGCAAAGCGCGGGCCCGGACACCGCCGCGCCCCTGCACCCGGTGGATGCGCCGCCACTGTACTATTCGCTGCCCGAATTCGGGGTGCGCATGTATTTCCGCCCCACCGATTTCACCCAGGTCAATCATGCGGTCAACCGCATTCTGGTGCAGCAGGCGATGGCGCTGCTCGATCCACGCCCGGGGGAGCGCATCGCCGACCTGTTCTGCGGCCTGGGCAATTTCAGCCTGCCGATCGCGAGCTGCGGCGCGCAGGTGCTGGGCGTAGAGGGCAATGCCGAACTGGTGCGGCGTGCCGCGGAAAACGCGCGCGCCAATGGGCTGGCCGCGCGCGCACAGTTTCAGGCGGCGAATCTGTTCGAGGCCGGGAATTGCTCAGCCTTTGGCGCCGCGGAGAGCGGCTACGACAAGCTGCTGATCGACCCGCCGCGCGACGGCGCGGTGGAAGTGGTCAAGGCGCTGGGCGAGGACGGCCCGCGGCGCATCGTCTACGTATCCTGCGACCCGGCGACGCTGGCGCGCGATGCCGGCGTGCTGGTTCACGCCAAAGGCTACCGGCTCGCCGCCGCGGGCGTGATCAACATGTTCCCGCACACCTCGCACGTGGAGTCGATCGCGCTGTTCGAGAAATAGCCGGGGCAGGTGAAGCGGGCGCAACAAACAAAAGGGCGGCCGCAGCCGCCCTTAGATTCGAGGCGCTCCCGTCCTAGTCGCGGCCGCCCATTCCGAGCAGCTGCAGCAGCGCCGAGAACAGGTTGTAGATCGAGATGTACAGCGTCAGCGTGGCCGAGATGTAATTGGTCTCGCCGCCCAGCACGATGCGATTCACCTGCCACATGATCATGAGCGAGGAAAACAGCACGAACGCGCCGAGTATCACCAGGTAGAACACCGGGCTGTGCACGAACAGGCTGGCCACGACGCCCAGCATGAGCACCACGGAGCCCACGGCGAGGAAATTGGTGAGGCCGCTGAAGTTGCGCCTGGTGCTCGAAGCGATCCCGGCCATGACGAAGAACACTGCGGCCGTGCCGCCCGCAGCCATCATTACCAGTTCGGTGCCGTTGCTGAATCCCAGCGTGCGGTGCAGCAGCGGTCCGAGCAGCACACCCAGGAACAGGGTGAAGCCCAGCAGCAAGGCCACGCCGAGCGAGCTTTCCTTATTGCGCTCGATGGCGTAGATCCAGCCATAGAACACGACGAGGATGCCGATCAAGGACAGCCCCGGGCTGGTGCGCATGAAGCTCATGTCGATACTGGTGCCGATGGCCGCGCCTATGGCCGTCGGGATCAGGCTCAGGGCAAGCAGCATATAGGTGTTGCGCAGCACCTTGTTCTGCTGCAGCGACAATTCCCCGCTACCCTGGCCGCTCTGGATGGTTCTGAATTCAGGTTGCATCGTGTACCTCCGCTGTAATTCGTTACTGCGCATTAGACTAGGTTAAACGCCGGAAAGTTGCAACTGCCAGAGTATAGCCTCTGGCGGCCGCAAATACTTATGCCAAAGACCGTATTTGGGCCGGTGTCGGCGAATTTCAAGGCCTGTCCTGGTGCGCGCATGTCGGCCAAACCGCGCTTGCGGCGCCGGCCCGAAGCGAGCAAGATATTCGGACAGGGTAGCGCACAGAGCGCCAGCGTAGCTGTGCCGGCGGGGAAAGGGGAAGTATCGTGGCATCGCGCAAGGAAGACCGGCGTGCGTGGAAGAGTCGCGGCATGCGCGTGGCGGCCTGCATGGCGCTGCTGTTCGAATTCGGGCTGCAATGTGCAGATGGACGCGCCGAGTTGCTGTTTCGCGCCGTCGAAATTCAGGACGGACAGCAGCGCTGGTCGGAACCGCGCGACTACGCCAATCCCGGCGACACCGTTTATCCGCGGACGCTGCCAGACGGCAGCCAGGTTTTCGCCGATGAGGTGCAGGTCTATCTCCAGGGCGAGATCACGCAGCGCGACGTGTACGGCGCAAAGGTGATGGAGAGCCTGATCAAGCGCGGGCGGCAAAAGCTCGCCGGCAACAGCGTGTCGCTCGCCGGCAGCGGCGGCGACGTCGATGCGGCAATGGAGCTGGGACGCCTGCTGCGCAAGCTGCGCATCTCCACCGTGGTAGCGCGCGACCAGCAGTGCCTGAGTTCCTGCGTGTTTGCGTTCATGGGGGGAGACCGGCGGACGGTCGCCGGGCGCATCGGCATTCATCGGCCCTATTTCTCGTCCACGCGCAAGGTTCCGGACCGGCGCGCGTATTACCGCCAGCTGCAAAAGCGCCTGCAGCAGTTTATCGAGGAACTCGACTATCCGCCGTCGCTGTACGAGGCAGTCATGGCGGTGCCGCCGGAATCGGTGAGCATGCTGAGCGCGGCGGAACTGAAGAAGTTCTACCTGCAGGGCATGAGTCCTGCGGCGGAAGACGAGGCGGATGCGGCCGAGGCAGGACGCCAGGGCATTTCGGTGATGGAGTACCTGCGGCAGAAGGCGCAAGCCGGGTCCTGCGCCGACAATTTCAACGGCAATGGCGCATGTGGCGGCGCGGTCCAAGACTCGGCCGACAGCGGCGCGGCGGCCGCGCATCCGGGACCGGCGCGTGCCTACGAGATCGCGCCGGCGGCAGGCGGCGAAGTGCGTGACCCGAGCTCTGGCGACGGCCGCGGAGGAACGCGCGGCGCCAGCATGCCGTTCATGGGAGCGCAGTGAAATTACCCACGCTGGCGTTGGCGCCGCCGATGGTAGTCACGGTACTGCTTGCAGGGCTGAAGGTATAGCCACTGAGCGTGGGTGTCACCGTGTAACTCCCGGCGATCAGGCCGGCGAAGCTGTAGTTGCCGTTCGCATCCGTCAGCGCCGATCCGGTAGCGGTGCCGCTCAGGGTTACAAGCACGTTCTGCGCCACGGCGCCGCTAACCGCCCCGGAGAGGCTGGACGTCGAGCCGCTATAGGCCGTCGCGGTGAAGTTGCTGCCGCTGACAGCGCCGCCCGCAATCGCCGATAGTGCAATGCTCGCAGGGCTGAAGGTATAGCCCGCCAGCGACGGCGTCAGCGTATAGCCGCCTGCCGCGAGGCCGGTGAAACCGTAGTTTCCGCTTGCGTCGCTCGTCGTTGATCCGGTATTGGCGCCGCTCAGGGTGATGAGGACATTCTGCGCCACCGCGCCGCTTACCGTGCCCGAGACGCTTGCAGGCACTCCGGTATAGGCCGATTCGGTAAAATTATTTCCGTTGATCGTCCCGCCGCTCGCCAGCGTCACGGCGTTGCTGGCGGGGCTGAAGGTATAGCCGGCAAGGGACGGCGTCACCGTGTAATTTCCCGCCGTGAGGCCGCTGAAGCTGTAGGCGCCGCTGGCGTTGGTGGTGGCGCTCACGCTTGCAGCGCCGCTCAGGGTGATGAGCACGCCCTGCAGCACTGTACCGCTCACGCCGCCGGAGATAACGTTGGTGGGTGCGGCGGTGGACGCTGTCGTGTTGCCGCAGCTGGATACGTTTGCCACGCCCAATTCCCCGCAACCGGAGCCACAAGCGAAGAGCAGCGCGGTTGATAAGACCGGGAGCGCCGTCAGGATTGTGGAAAATAGCGATCGCATCACATCCCCACTCGTTGAAGTTCCAGTATAGCCCTGCCGGTGACTTACGCTGGAATTTGCCGCGCCGTCGCAATTGCGGGAGCGGCGGCGCGAACCGACAGTTTGGGCTCAGCGGTCCGCCCTTACGATGCCGGTCAACGGCGGTGCGGCATTGTCGCCGAGCATGAATACGCTATATACCCCTTGCGACTGCAAAGTCAGGGGGTAGTTTAGCAGCGCCGTGTTTCCTGCGGAATCGACCTGAAGTTGGGATATGTTCCCGGTGGTCGCGACCGCCGCTGCGCTCGAAGCCGTTCCATAGGCTACGTTCTGCGCCACCAAATTGGCATCGGCGGTGAGCGAAATATTGCCGGCGAGCCCGTTGGCGCCGTTCACCAGGCGCAATTTTGCGGCGCCGCCGGGCGGGAGCGTGTTGTCGTCGCTGAGGAGGACAAACTGCGGCGATGCGCCGCTGCCGATCGCGAGCAGGGTCAGGTCGGCGCCGGGCGCCGCGGTCAGGCCGGGTACGCTGATCGTGATCCCGTTCACCACCACGCTCATCGACAGAGTGCCCGCTGGCACCGGGACATAGGTGTCCACGAACGGCGATAGCAGGGTGGAGGCGTCGAGCGCGACGCCGTTCGCCGTCGCAAGGACGGTTCCGCTGGCCGCAATATTTGCGGCGACGCGTATGCGGGCTGAAGGATTTGTTTGCGCAATCATTGCCGCAGCCTGGGTAAGGAGCCATCCATCGACCAGTGTCCCGCCCGGCGTACCGGTCAGTATCAAGGTCTGTATCTGCTGATTGGCGATGACGACCGACGGCAGATCCAGCCTCAGGTCCGCCTTGTCGCCCACGCCGGTCACCCACAGGTGATAGGTTCCCTGCGCAAGCTCGAAGTAGCCGGAAGTCGAGACGTTGCTCACCAGTGCCGAGGCGCTGGCGAGGGTGCCGCCGCTGCCGGACATGTAAATGTCGACGGGACCGGTATTCTGCAGTGCGAGATTCGCTATCCGTATTTTCCCGTCACCCGCGGCCGGCGCAGGCTCGCTCTCGGTAAGTGCAGCCAAACGCAATTGCCCCGCCTCGGTGTGCGCCACTATCGCATACGATACGCCCGAAGACATCAGAAAAGACAGCTGTGCAGTGGGTGTGCCGGATCCACTAATGTTCAGCGAGATGGTGTAGGTCCCGGGGGCAATGCTGGCGTAGGCGCTGGTGTTGCCGGCGGTGACTGCCGCGGCGAGCGTGGCGCCTGAGGCCACCATGTCCAGAGAGGCGTAAGCCGAGGTTGCGTTGATCAGTCTTACTGAAGTGTTGCTGGGGGCGCTGCTGGTACTGCTGCCTTTGCTGCAGCCTTGAAGGATGATCAAGGGAAGTAACAGGGCCAGGAAGATTTTCGTTTTCACAGCGGTTCTATTCCTTCGCTCGACTCGTCGGGAAAATTGCGCGATGCAGCGCTTATGCATTCGCGATTCCTGACGGCTTTGCCTTGTGCAAAGCGTGATCCTAGAGAGCAAGCGCGGTGGAAGTTGTAAGCATTTGTAATACTTTGTAAGATCGGCGCGGATCGCCATGCCGTTTATGACGGGTGCGATTCGAAGACACGAACGCCGCATGGAACAGGCAAGCGTCCCGACCGAATCCGGGAGGCGGCCGTGGAAACATCCCTTATAATTCGGCGAACGGCGGATTGGCCGAGCGCTTGCAGGCCCCGGTCTCGACAACACGCCGGCACAGCCGACTTGTTGCCGCAAAGGCTAAGCTTCAGCTTATGCCGGAGCCAAAACCGGCGGGCACAGTGAAAAGAAGGAAGGTTGGCCGAGCGGTTGAAGGCACCGGTCTTGAAAACCGGCAGGGGCGCAAGCTCCTCGTGGGTTCGAATCCCACACCTTCCGCCAGAACAGCGTTTCAGGAAGTCCAAAGAAGTCCGAAGAAATTCAATAAATCGCTTATTTATCATAAGCAACTGTCAAAAGCTGGCCGCGACCGTCCAATTGCGTCCGACGCTGGAATGTGGTAAAAAACGTGGTAACTAATTTCCGCGAAAAAAAGTTACCACGTTTTCGATAATGGCGGCCAAACTCAATCTTTTGACCGATGCGGAGTGCAAGCGCGCGACCAGCGAGGGACGCGAAATACGCAAACTTCACGACGGCGGCGGACTCTACCTCTGGATATATGCCGATGGCAGCAAGTATTGGCGGCTGCGCTACTCGATCGATGGATCTGAGAAATCGCTCTCACTTGGCGTCTATCCCGAGGTTGGACTTAAGCCGGCCCGCAAGCGACGCGACGAAGAGCGCCGGCGACTAGAGAGCAACCTTGATCCGTCCGCGGAGCGCAGGGCGCAAAAGCTGCGGCGTAGCATTTCCGCGGCGAACTCCTTTGAAGCGGTCGCTCGCGAGTGGTACGAGAAGCAGCTCCACACTTGGGTTCCCGGTCATGCCGAGGACGTGAAGCGCCGGCTCGAGCGCAACCTCTACCCGGTCCTCGGCAGCCGGCCGATCAGCGACATCGAAGCCCCCGAGCTGTTGGCGGCTCTGCGGCCGATCGAGAAGCGGGGCGCCCACGACCTCGCGCACCGGATATTACAAGTCTGCGGCCAGGTGTTTCGCTATGGTATTGCTACCGGTCGCTGCGAGCGCGACATTGCACGAGACCTGCGCGGGGCGCTGACACCCCACCGGAAGCGCCACCAGGCGGCGGTACGGCCGGAAGAACTGCCGCAATTGCTTCGAGCGATTGCAAACTACGATGAGCTCGGAGACAAACAGACTCGGCTTG
>Ga0335085_10003282_pt1 | contig 28265 bp, 23 predicted proteins | sample Lox_Sample_45_FD_206712 | JGI IMG/M metagenome (GOLD analysis project Ga0335085, IMG submission 206712) | Soil microbial communities from Loxahatchee National Wildlife Refuge, Florida, United States - Lox_Sample_4.5 | ecosystem: Environmental > Terrestrial > Soil > Wetlands | place: USA... | reverse complement strand
TGCGACTTCCTTTCGGGAGCTCAGCAATCGTACGGGCCATCGGCGGTCCTCCTCTCAAGTTAATGAGAGCAGAATACCGCACAAACCGTTAAGTGAACAGTATTGGGCTGAAGCCCCGCCCTTTTCGAATCCCGGTGAGAGCAGGCTAAGGCTCAATTCAGGAACATCGCAGTGGCGCTCAACAGCCGGACAACCTCGGTGGACGCTGCCTGCCGGGCCGGCGATCTTCTTCGCCCTGGCCGCGCTCGCAGTTTCTGCCCGCTGTTCAGCCGCGTGGGGCGCTGCGCCCGCGGCACTTCCCATCGCCCTTGACTCCTCTCCTGCTTCGGGCGTCTGTGAAGCGAATACCGATCGCGCCCGTCTGGCTGCAGCCGCCGCGCCTTCGGACGTGGATGCTGAGCTCAAACTGGCCCGCGAACTCGCCGCCTGCCGGCAATATCCGGAAGCGATTGCCGCGTGCCGTCGCGCGCTGGCAGCGCATCCCGATGACCGCGGCGTTCAGCTCCAAATCGCCCGGCTGTTGGCCTGGGACCATCGCTACGACGAGTCCATCAGCGCCTTCCGTTCGCTGCTCAAACAGCATCCGGATGACCGCGAGGCGCTCGAAGGGCTGGCGCGTGCGCAGGTGTGGTCAGGAAAATCCGCGGATGCCGCCGTGACTTACCGTCAGTTGGCCGCCGCTCATCCCGACAGCGCCGAATACCTCTTCGAAGCCGCGCGTCTTGAGGCCGAGACGCATCAGTATCCTGCTGCCCGTGACCGGCTGGCTTCCCTCCTTGCCATTCAACCTGGCAACCTCGATGCGCGGTTGCTGCTGGCTCAACTCGAACTCAAGCAGTCGCAGTATTCGAGCGCGCTGCGGCAGTTCGAGCGCGTGCTCGAGCGGCGTCCCACGGACCCCCAAGCCCTGATGGGTGCGGCGCAAGCACACTACTATACAGGCGAACTCGCGAAAGCCTGTGCCGAGGCCAGCACGCTGGTTGCTCAACAACCACAAAACTTTGACGCGCTCTTTCTGCTCGCCAGCATCGAGCGCGCCCAGGGCCATCTTTACAAAGCACGCACGCTGCTGAATCGCGCCGAACGCCTCTCGCCCCACAACACCGAAGCCGACGAGCTCCGGGAGAAACTGCGAGATGAATCCTCGACCGTATTGCATACCACCCTTGGCTACTCCCGTGAAACCGGCGGTCCCGGATACTCCGGCGCTGCACCTTCGCCGATTGACGAAGACCTGCGGTCCGCCACCTATGCGTCCACGCTCGACTTCACCGCGCTTCCCCACAGCAATTCGAGCCTTTCCTGGAACGCGCTTCCCGTCGAAAGTCCGTCGGGGATCATCGCCGGCGCGGCGGCGCCCAGAGAGTTTCTCTATCGCCAGACCACGCGCGTAAACCCCCGCCTGACGCTGCGCGGTGGCATCGGCATCCAGCGCTTCGGGCCCGGAATACCCGTGGACTTGCCGAATAGTGCGGGCCCGCAGCCCAGCGCCACCGCCACGCCGGTGGGATTCATCGGCGGAACCTTCGCCTTGAGCTCGCACTTCAGTTTCGATCTCACCCACGCGCGGGCAGGCATCACTTACACGCCGCTCGCTGTTCGACTGGGCGTAGTTTCGAGCCGCACCGAAGGCGGCATCAACATCACCTTCGATCCGCGAACCGCTCTCCACCTGACCTACTTTCGCGAACATTTCACCACCCAGCCCTACGAGCAGCTCACGGGCCGCTCAGATCCCGATACTGGAGAGGCCGCCACCCTTGACGCGCCCCTTCAAGAGAGCGGGAGCGGCGGCGCCCTGGACTTCAATCGCCGCATTATTGACCGCGAGCGCTTCGCCGTGGATGCCGGATATTCCATGACGATGTTCGGTTACGACGGCGCCCGGCGCGGCGTTTATCTTGGATTTTTCACGCCCAATTTCTACGAGCGTGAGCTGTTGAATACGCGCTTCACGGGCCACTTCACCCGGAGATTCGGCTACGACTTTTCGCAGGGCGTGGGCGTGCAACAAGTCGGCTACCATCAGCCGTTCAAAAAGGCTCTGCTGCTGAACCCGGCTCTCACCTTCAAAGCCACGCGCTACGTTACTGCAACCATCGGCTACACCCACTACGACTCCGCCCAGTCCCTCGGCATCGTGCGCGGCAACGGTGTTCGACTTGGAATCGATTACCGCCTGCCATAGGGCCGGCCCTTGGGCCGGCCTTGGTCGGGGCAAGCCCCGGCCCTACAGGGCCTGTGCCTCGCCGTTCGATTCCACCGCCGCCGGCTCCCCTGACTCGCCTTCCTCGCTCTTGGCTTCGACGTCGGTGGTTTTGTCCCTCTTGGAGTCCCCGGGCGTGCGTGTCATGCGATACTTCAGCAGAAGCTTCCATTTAGACTCGAAGGCGCGCTCGAGGTAGTCCTGGTACAGCGTGATGGTGCCTAGCGGGAGCTCCCGGCTCACCAGCTCGGCTTCGATGGTGGGAGCCCTCAGCTCCGCCCGCCCCTGCAGGTGGGCGGCCTCACGGCTTTCGAAAAAGGCGATCTCTTCGCCGATGGCCTCCTGAAACCCGGCCTGGTTGGCAGCGATTCGAGCCTCGTCGCCGCACTCGCGCTCGTCGTAAACGCGCTCGTAGACCCTCATCAGGTTCCGGGCGCGCTCGCCGGGGTTAACGCCATAGATTTGCTTGAGGTAGTCCAGCACTTCCTTCAGAAATCCACCGTGGCGCACCAAGTCAGCGATAATCCTCAGCATGTCGAGGATGCGGCGAAACTTCAACGGCGAGTCTCCCATGCCCACGTAGCCCAAGGTGGCGACGATGTGGGGCGTGAGATCGTGGAACTTCCCGGCCTCGAATAAGGCCTCGATCTCCTCTTCCTTCATCTGGCGGTCGCGGCGGCGCCTGCCCTGGGCGGCCGCCTCGCCCCGGATCATGCGGCGCAGCCTCCAGTGAATGTCGGCCATCGCGTCCACCAGCATCTCTTCGAAGGTATCGGTGGGCTGGAGCGCCTGGTAAAGGCCGTCCCTCATGTGGTCATACTCGGCGGGACTCTCGCCTAGCGCCGCCATGAGCCCCCGGATGTCTTCGGCGCGTCCCCAGTGCTTACCGGCATTGGCGCGAGACATGGCCTTGCCCTCTTCGGTGACGGGTCCCCTGGACTTGCGGCCGTTCCGCCGACTGGCCGAAGCCGTCGCGGGGCTGGTACCTTTGCGCATAAGTTTATCCATTTTTGAGCTCCGATCTAGAGGTAAAATGCTTGCCATCATCGACTTGCTGGGTTAGTAGAGCTAACCATCGCCTTTTCAATAACATGCTGGGTTCCGAAATCTCTCGACCTTTGTTTTCAATAACATGCTGGGTTCGTTCGTAGGGGTACCAATTTTGCGACGTTCGAGTCAGCCGACGAGCTGACCAGGGAAATGCCAACCGGGGAGATGGCGGGTGGTGTGCCCCGTTGGGCGGGATTTCCGGCAGGCTCCAGGTGATGTCAACCATGGCGCAGATACTCCTAGGTTGACTGAACCACAGGGCAAGCAGCCTGTAAAGGTATAGAACATTACGAACATTGTAAACATTGCGAACGTTACGAACATTACGAACAAAATTTACAATGCTTACGACGCGCGGGGAGGGGGGGCAAAAGGCGGCGGCCATCCGCGAAGCCGCGAGAGGTCGTGGCGGCGAAATCGGCTCCGAAAGGGAGCGCTGCCGCTGCCGGGTAGCCCATTCAAAAGGGAAATTCCGATTGAGTATGTTCACGAATCATGATATGTTCACGATATCGTGAACACGGTAATTTCAATGAACAGTCCGAGGCTCGCCGGTTTCGCGCTGGAACAGGCGCTTGCTTCGAAGCTCCGCGAGTTGCTCGGGGGAATACCATGGCTGCATGATTGGCAAGTCGAGCAAGTGGGCAAAGCTGGCGCCAAATTTGACCTGATCGCAAAGCTCACGGTTCCGAGAGAGACGGTCACGTTTTACATCGAATGCAAAGGCGAGATGCGCCCGAGCGCCTTCCATTCACTCACTGAGAGATGGCTGCCTCCCTCTAAACACGGCGAAGTTGCGGTGCCTGTACTTGCGATGCCCTTCGTGTCGCCTCGCCTCGCCGACTTGTGCGTCCAGCACGGATGGAGTTGGTATGACCTTGCAGGCAATTGCCATCTTGAGGCGCCGGGTGCTATCTATCTGGAGCGCACGGGCCTTCCGCCCGTGCACCGGCAGCCTCGCCCAAAGGCTAATCTAAGCACCCGGGAAGCCGCTCGGGTAATTCGAGCACTGCTCGCGCCGCAGAACGCTTCTATGCGTTGGACCCAGAGGCAGATGGAGGTACACTTTGGCGAATTGAACAAGCCCCGAATTCCAGAGCCAAGTCTCGGCTTGGTCAACAAGGTGGTCCAACAACTGCGAGATGAGGCCTTCATTGAAGCCCTGGATCATGGCGGCTTTCGCTTGCGCGACCCAATCAAGCTGTTATTCGCTTGGCGCGACGCGTATCGCTTCAACCGGCACGAACGCCGCGATTACTTTACGCTTCTACGAGGCATGTCCCTTAGGGAAGCTCTATACAAGCTCGAGCTCCACGCGGGCGGCTTCGCGGCCTACGCTGCATTCTCGGCCGCAGAATTCCAGGCGCCGCACGTGCGGCAGTCTAAGACGTGGATATACGTGCGTCAGGACTACTTGACGCGCCTAGAAGAGCTGACTGAGGCCAAGCCGGTTGATTCCGGCGAAAACGTGGTGGCCCTGATACCGGACGACGACGGAGTCTTCTACCCAGATGATGACGATGCCTATGTCGGCGACGACCGGATGTCATGCACTAATCCCGTGCAAACTTATGTGGATCTCTTTCATTGTGGCGGGCGCGGCCTGGAAGCAGCGGAAGCAATCCTCGAACAGAGGCTTAAACCGAAATGGAGTGGGGCCACGCTGTTATGAACGGGGAGCCACGAACTCAAGACGAATACGACAAGCGCCAGACGGAAGCGGCTTACCGCGTGCTCGTAGACGTAGGCCAAGTGCTCGCCGCCTTCGACGACTGTCTGGTGCTCATCGGTGGCTGGGTTCCTGACCTGTTGTTGCCCAACGCGCAGGACCCACACGTAGGAAGCATCGACGTCGACTTCGCTCTGGACGCCCAGAAACTCAATGACGGGCGGTATGCCGATTTGGTCGGGCAGCTGCTCAACACGCGCCGTTACCGACCTGGGCGAAAGCCGTTTCAACTGGTGGCTGATGTCGACCTGCGTGACGGGGGTGCTCCTGTTCAGGTGGAGGTGGAATTCCTCGCGCCCAAAGAAGTGAAACTCGAGAAGAACAAGCCAAAGCTCCTGAAGGGCTTTCGCGTCTTGCAGGCCGACGCTTGTGGTACGGCCTTCCGTGAGCCGGTACAAATCCAAATCGAGGGCCGGACGATTCACGGAGCGAGGGACAAGGTGCGCATTCGCGTCGCTTCGCTCGTGGACTTTCTGGTCATGAAAGCACACGCTCTTGAGGGCCGCGATAAGCCCAAAGATTCCTATGATCTCTGCTATTGCCTCGATCATTATCCGGGCGGCATCGAGGAGTTAGCCGCTGCGTGGAGGCGGCGGACTGGAGACGGGGATGTAAGGCGGGCAATAGAAATCCTTCACGATAAGTTCACAAGCCCGGAAAACTTCGGTCCAGCGCAAGTGGTCGAGTTCTTCAACTCTGCGAACGTCGACGCCCGAGCGATGCAGGCGCGCCGAGCATTTGAGCTTGTACAGAAACTCTTGCGTCTGATCTAAGGCGGCGTGCGAAGGGTGTGGGCCAGACAACGAGGAAAAGCAGGACTACGAAGCGCGGCCGCAAAAGCGCCATCAGATTATCAGGAAAGACTTAGAGGCCGGGTGGCGCAGACATCGGTTTTTTTATGTCTGCGACTTCGAGCCCGCTGTACAACCGGCCGTCCGCACTACTTGCTTGCTTCTGGCTCGATAGGACAACATCGTTAAGATTTGTGGTAAAAACGCAAACAGCGAAACACAAGAGGGAAAAAAAATGAAAAACCAATTCAGGCTCGAAGTAGCTCTGGCAATCCTATTGGTGTCCGTGATGTTTGTTCCCGCAGCGATCGCCGCAGATACGGCCAACGTGAGCGGAGAATGGGACCTGAGCGTGGAAACGCCGAACGGCACCGGTACGCCCTCAGTCACCTTCAAGCAAGATGGTGAAAACCTCACCGGCACTTACAAGGGCCGCTTTGGCGAGTCACAATTGAAAGGCACCATCAAGGGCAACGAATTCACGTTCACCGTCACCATCAGCATCCAAGGACAGGATTTGGTGCTCGATTATTCCGGAACGGTGGATGGCGACAGCATGAAGGGCAAAGCCAAGTTCGGTGACTACGGCGAAGGCAATTTCACGGGTAAGAAGAAAGCAGCAGACGCAGCAAAATAGAACAAGTAAAGTTCTGTTGTTAAAGGCTTTGGCTACAGGGTGCAGCCGTCTCGAATTTCTTCGCCCAAACGGCGCATTCTGCTCGTCCGCGAGTTTGAAGTATCCGGAGAGCCGCTGCACTAAATTTAGGTCCAGGGATTCAGGAGGGCTTTCACAATCGAATGAAAGTGTGCAGTGTTGCGGGTTACGAGCGTCGATTGGTGAACTTGGGCAGTCGCCGCCAGGAAGGCATCCATGGCTTCAATCGGGCGCCCCGCCGCCCGACGAAATGCCACCAGCTTGCCGCACAGAAGACGAGGATTGCAGACTGCCGAAATCGGGAGTCTGCGCCTGCCTGCCGCTCCGGGCTCGGGCGAAGGCAAGCGGTCATCCCGACGTGGCGATGTGCGTGACCGGCATCACAGACGGCCTGGCCCCAATTGAAAGGACAATCATTCTGACAATCATTCTGTCCGGGAAAGCACGGTCAGCATCTGACGCGCGAGCACTGCCCTCATCGCGTCTGGGCGGTCACGCTCCGTGAGGTGCCGTCAGCGGGCAAAAACAAACTCACGGCGAGGCAACACGCTGTCGCAGCCGGACGGGGAACGGAGGTTACGATGACGAGAAACGACTTCATGAAATGCGCTGTGGGGATTTGCTCCTGCGCTGCCTTCACCTTGATGCCCGAGTCTACCCAGGCCGAGTCTGGCAGCGCCGAGATGGACGCGTTGAAGTGGAAACTCGACGCCGCTCAGAAACGCTTCGCGATCTTGGTGGGCATTCTCAACGAGCGTCTTGACGAACCCACGAGGAAGGCGATCTTCGAGAGCCTGGGCCGCCAGTGTGCAAGGCAGTACAGCGAGTTAATCGGCCAGTACAAAGGGAACCTCAGCGGTTTTCTGGACGAGATCCAGAAACGGTGGGTTGCAACCGCTGAGTATGATGAGAAGGCTGGCACCATCAGGGTGGTCGACAGGTCGAAGACCTGTACCTGTCCCCTTGTCAACGAAAGCCTGACGCCCCAGAGCTTCTGCGATTGCACGCTGGGCTGGCAGAAGGAAACCTACTCGGCCATTCTGGGTAGAACCGTTGACGCGGAGTTGGAGGAGTCAATTTTGCGCGGTGGCAGCCGCTGTGTCTTCCGGATGCAAGCCCGCTCGTGACCCCATGAGCCCCGAACGGATTCCCATCAAGACGGCGTTCGAGTTCGCTCACGGCCCTGAGCCTGTGGAAGGGCACGACTGGCGGACCGTGCCATCACCTCGGTCATCTCGACTCTTCAGTTTTCCTTGATCAGGCCGAGTTGCATTCTCATACCGTATTCGCCGTAGTCCTCCCACATCTCGGCGATCTTGCCTCCCTCAATGCGAAGGATTAAGGTCTCGGTGACGTGGATCGTCTTGCCTGTGGGCTCCAAACCCCAGAATTTGCCCTGATGCGTTCCGGTGAATGGAATCCGCAGAGCAACCTTATTGCCCTCGACGATCATGTCTTCGAGGGCGAAGTGAAAGTCGGGGAAAGCCGCGCGCCACGTCTTAACGATGCCCATCCCCGCTTCCGGGGTCAAAGGAAGGCTTCGCCCCCGGAAGTTGCAGAACCACGCCCGGCGTGAACATCTCGTTGACAAGGCGAAAGTCGCCTTTGTTCCACACGTCCTCCACAACCCATTGCGCGATCTGCGCAGGTCCCTTAGGCAGCGGAGCTGGTGGTTCCTGAGCACGGCAAGGGACGAAGGCGAGAATCGCTACCAGGAGTACTCGCATCAGTTGAATCTCGTTAACGGGCTTGTGCGATTTCGGAAAGCCTCTCATAAAATTGTCTCGCCTCAAAATGGAAGTTCGTGCATCCCTGCCAAACTGCGGATGCATGCGCTACACCGTGCACAGCAATGCGAAAAGGCGGTTGGCCGCTACAGCCCCCTCTACATCTTGGGATCGACGAGCGCCTGATAAACAACCGAACGGCTCAAATACTCGAGATTCGGACTCGCGGGTCCGAGCATGCGCTGAATCATCCCGACGAAAACGATGTCATTCGCCGGGTCTATCCAGAACCAGGTACCGGCGGCTCCGTCCCAGAAGAAGGTTCCCGGTCCGTCCGGTAGATCGGCCTCGGGCGGATTGAACACCACCGCGCAATCGTAACCATATCCGAAGCCCGGCCTCATTCTCTGGAGGCCGATTGCGAATTCGCCCGTCAACAGATTGGGCGCCAGATGGTTCGAGCCCATCAGGTGCACGGCCGCCGGCGAGAGCACCCGCACGCCGTTGAGGATGCCGCCATTCCCCAGCATCTGTGCGAAACGCAGGTAGTCCTCAGCGGTTGAAACCAGGCCGCCACCTCCGGACGGCGCCGTGGGTTGTGCGGAGTAACCTCCGGCTAGTCCGCCCCCGGTGGAGTCGGCGATTAATCTGCCCTGCTCATCACTACGGTATAGCGTGACGAAGCGGCTGCGTTTCTCAGGGGGCACGAAAAAGCCGGCGTCTGTCATGCCCAGCGGCTTAAAGATCTTTTGCTGCATAAAATCGGGAAGCGTCTGGCCCGAGAGTTTTTCGACGATGTAGCCTTGAATGTCCATGGAGACGCTGTACACCCAGCGCGTGCCAGGCTGATAAACCAGCGGAATCTTCGAGAGCTTGTCGATCATCTCCTGGAGCGACTTTGATTGGAAAATGTTCGCGCCTTGGTACATTTTGTCCACGGGCGTGTCGCCGAAGAAACCGTAGGTGAAACCGGCCGAGTGCGTCATCAGTTCGTGCATGGTGGGCGGATGGATGGGGTCTTCCAGAATCATCTTGCCGTCAGAGTCCACTCCCTTAAACACTTTCAGGTGCGCAAACTCAGGAATGTATTTGGCGATTGGGTCGGAGGGCAGCCATTTGCCCTGCTCCCAGAGCATCATCATCGCCACGCCCGTGACGGGCTTGGTCATGGAGAAGTCGCGAAAAATCGTATCCTTAGTCATCGGCGTGCCGCTCGCCATGTCGCGCTGGCCATACGCGCGGTAATCGATCACTTTGCCGTGGCGCGCCAGGATGGTGACGATGCCGGCGATCTGCTTCTGGTCCACTGCCTGTTGCATCAACGCGTGCAGGCGCTCCAGCCGCTCGGAAGAGAACCCAACCGACTCGGGCTTGCTCAGCGAGAGATCGACCGTGGAGGCGGCTTTGGAAGCGGCCTTTTGCCCTTGGGCTTGAGCGGCGCCGAAGGCGATTAACAGAACCGCGATCGACGCCTTGATGTTGGATAGTTTCTCGGTTTTCATCTGTTCTCCCGTGTGGATTGCATCGTTCACGGCGCATCCGCTTCCGACGGCTCTATCATTGCGGCAAAACCATCAGATCAATTCCGGAAGCTGCGTTCTTGCTGTGGAACACCTGCTCGGTTGCTTTCTTGAAGTCCTCAGGCCTCGCGTTCGGAATGTCCACAAAGGTCTGCGGATTGCGATCCGTCAACGGAAACCAGGAACTCTGCACCTGCACCATGATGCGATGTCCTTTGCGGAACGTGTGGTTGAGATCGGGCATCGTGAAGTTGACGCTCGTCACTTTGCCGGGCGTCATGGGCTCCGGCTTCTCCCAGCTATTGCGAAACTTGGCTCGCATCGGCTCGCCACGCACCAGTTGTTGATAGCCGCCCATTCGCAGGTCGGGCAAGCCCAGGCTCCTCCGGGTTTCATTCACCTTGCTGTCGTCGGGATAATCCGACGGATACACGTCGATGAGCTTCACCACAAAGTCGGAGTCGGTTCCGCTGGTTGCGACCTCAAGTTTCGGGGAAATGGGACCGGCAATGGTGACGTCCTCTTCGAGAGAATCGGTCTGGTACACCAGCACGTCCGGACGCCGCGCGGCCCAGCGCTGATCGTCCACCATGTAGCGCTGCGGCACGCCTTGAACCGTGTATTCCACGAAAGGCACGGGATGAGCCGGATCGCTCACGTACTCATCGGGTGGCTCATCGTCGGCCGGAGGATCGAAAGACAGCTTCCCTCCCCGGTGGAAATAGAGCATACGGTGCTGCGCTTGCGCCGGAGGCCACTGGTCGTAGGTGCGCCAGACGTTAGTCCCGGTCTCAAATACGTAAGCCGCAGGCATCGCGGAGCCCTTGCCCTTCAGGTAGTACTCAAAGAACGGAAACTGAATGTGGGCGCGGAAGAATTCCGCCGTCTTCACCGAGAATTGCGCATCACCAAGGTGGTCGCCATCGCCCCGCGACCAGCCGCCGTGCACCCAGGGCCCCTCCACAAGTGTGCTCGGAGTGCCCGGGTTGTCTTTCTTGATCGCGTAGTAAGTGTTATAAGGACCGGAGAGATCTTCGGCGTCATACCAGCCGCCCACCACCATCACCGCGCATTTAACGTTCTTCATGTGCCGCGAAAGATCGCGCGCCTTCCAGTAATCGTCGAAAGTGGTGTGTTTCAGTTGATCGTTGAAAAGCCAATTGGAGCCCTTGAGATAGAGCCTGTCCAGGTTCGAGGTAGCGCCGGCCTTCAGGAAGAAATCGTAGCCGTCAGGCGTTCCGGGATCGAACGGCGCAACAAATTTCGGCGGCAACGAGGGCTCGGCGAAAGGCTTGAAGAAGGTGTAGAAGCCGAAGTTCGCGGCCAGCATGAACGCGCCACCGTGATAAGCGTCGTCGCCCATGAAAAGGTTCGTCATCGGAGCCTGCGGCGACGCCGCCTTCAGCGCAGGATGAGAATCAATGATGCTCGCCGACGTGTAGAAGCCCGGATATGAGATTCCCCAAATGCCGACCTTGCCGTTGTTGTTGGGCACATGCTTCAGAAGAAACTCGATGGTGTCATAAGTGTCGGAACTGTCGTCAACGTCCTGTGGCGAACGTTTCACATCGATGTGCGGATTCATCTCCAGAAAAGTGCCTTCGGAGAGGTACCGTCCACGCACGTCCTGATAGACGAAGATGTAACCCGCCTTCTCGAACTCGTCTGACGGGCCAATATTCTTTTTGTACTGGTCTTCGCCGTAAGGACCTACGCTGTACGGCGTCCGGTCCATGAGGATCGGATAGGATTGCGACGTGTCTTTGGGCACATAGACGGAAGTGAACAGATGCTTGCCGTCGCGCATCGGAATTCGATACTCATACTTGGTGTAATGAGTCTTAACGTAATTTTCCTCGGGCGCCGCCGGTTTCGCCGCATCCTGGCCGAAGCCTGCAGCGGCTCCACAAGACAGGGCGACAATCATCAGCGCGCATATCAGAGCGCGCTCACGGACTTTCGTCATCTCCGATTCTCCTTTGAGCGGCCTCATCGCACGCGCGAGGCCGTGAGCGAAAGAGTCTACCCGAGATGAGCGCGCCCCGCGACAGATTTTCGCTGGACCCGCCGGAAGGCGGTTGCGCGGGTTCGCTGTGTGGTCTAAGCTGGCAAAGCCGCAGTTGGCTTGATACTGGGCAACTACGCTATGGCAACGTCCACCTCGCCGCGCTTGCACCGAACCCGAGTGAGCCGACTCACGTTCGCTTACGAGGCCGACCAGGTGCGCCTCGTCTCCGAACAGTTTGTCGACATGACTCTGGCTCCGTCGCATCCCGCCGAAGGGTTGGAGGAAAAATCGGGTTTCGCGGTCGTCCTTCGGCACGACGACGGCCACGCGGTCTACGCGCGGGTTACAGCAAGCCCGTTTGCCTTCGACCGTGAAGTGTTTGACCGCGATCCGTCACGATCCATCAGGCGCATGGAGAATCCGCACCCACGCGGTACGTTCGTCGTGCATGTCCCCGCCGTGGAGGAGGCTCGTCAAGTGGAGTTTTTCGGACACCCCTTACACGCGAAAGCGCACCATCTTCCCACACGCAAGCTGGCTACGTTCAAGCTGCGGCAAATGAAATCCCTTTGAGGGCTGAACAAATGGGAACGGCAGACGGCCAGGTAGTCGGCGTAACCAAGATCGTTGACAATGGCGACCCCTCTCTCCGCTGGAACCTCGTTATTCTTCCCGATGGCTATCAACAGGAGCAACTCAACCAGTTTCAGACTGACGCGGAGAAGTTTGTTTCAACTCTGCAGCAGACAGCGCCCTACGACGAGCTCGCGGCTGCCATCAACGTCTACCGTATCGACGTGAGCTCGACGGACTCCGGCGCCGCTGATCCCGCAGCGTGCGGTGGGACGGGCGCCGCTCCGCACACTTACTTTGACGCCACCTTTTGCGGCGACGGCACCATTCAGCGGCTCCTCACCGTCAACGACGCCACCGTCCACGCCGTCGTCGGCGCCCAGATGCCTCAGGCTCATATGACCATCGTGATTGTCAATTCCACCGAGTATGGCGGATCGGGCGGCGGCGTGGCGACGTTTTCACTGGCCCCGAGTGCCGAAGAAATTGCGCTTCACGAGATGGGACACACCGCGTTCGGCTTCGCGGACGAGTATTGCTCCTACGCGGGTTGCGGCATCGATACCGATCGTAATCACTATTCGGGAGCCGAGCTCTCTCAACCCAACGTCACCACCAACGTCAACCCGGTGCCCATCAAATGGCAGGGTGTCATCACCGCGGGGGCAGCCCTGCCCACGATGAGCAATCCCGATCCCACTCAATGTAACAACGGGCCCAGCCCGGTGTCAGCCGCCACTGTGGGCGCGTTCGAGGGCGCCGGTTACTACCATTCCGGCATTTATCGCGGTCAGTACAACTGCAGGATGCGCGCCCTGGGCAACCCCTTCTGCGAAGTGTGCAAACAGGTGATCCGGCAAAGCCTTCAACCTCACCTGCCTGCCTGACCTCGCGCCAGCCAGCCGAACGCGGTTTGCTTCCTCCTGTTGCCCACGTGGAGTTTCTACATTTCTTAGGCCCGAAGGGCCGAACCAAGATAACCCCCCATCAGTCCCACACATAGAAAGCAGCTCGAAAGTGCGGGCGAGGCGCCCGCGCTCCCAGGAATTTTTCACAAACTCACCCTGGGCGTTGTCCGGGCGTTGTCCGCGTTGTCCAGAACTTTGGTAGACGGCCCTTCGGGCCCCAAAAAATGTAAAAACTCTAGGGGCGGGGTTAAAACCGGCTAGAACCCCGCCCTTCCTCTGCAGTTCGAGACTGGCGAGAAATGCGCTCATCGAGGGTTTGGGGCTAGAATTTTGTGCTTGATATTCGCTTTTTGTTCGCCTAAACTATCGGCCGTAATAAATACGACGACCTGGAGGGAGTATGACGATCAGTGAAGCACTGCTGCCCGAATTTGATCAGGAGATTGCCAATACGCGTAGGACGCTGGAGCGCGTTCCGTCAAAGCCCGAGTTCGCGCCTCATCCCAAGTCGATGCCGCTTGGAAGCCTCGCTCCGCACATCGCTCAGCTTGCTGAGTTCGGATTGACCGTCTTAACGACGCCGCATTTCGAGTTCACGGCGGGTAGTTATACCCCATTGCCGTTCGAGTCTGGGGCGCAACTGGTCAAAGTCCTGGACGAGGGTGCGGCGAACGTGCGCAAGGCGCTCGCCGGCGTGCCGAATGAAGCCTGGAGCGAACCCTGGAAGCTCTTATTCGAGGGCAACGTCCTTTTTGAGGGATCTCGCTTTCTTGCCTACCGGGAGATGTTCCTGAACCATCTCGTCCATCATCGGGCACAGCTCGGGGTATACCTGCGACTGAACGACGTTCCGGTGCCGGCCATCTATGGGCCGTCGGCAGACGAGCAATAGCATCCAGACGCGCCCGCTGGCTTTCCGACGGTTTCACATTGTGAGGCTGATGTGGAGCTCACGGTTGGGCGAATTGCGAGTGGCGACGGCGACATCCCGGGCGTCGTCGCCAACCGCGAGCCGGTTTACTCTACTCGATATTCACAGGCTGAAGCGTAAACCCTGTCCGAGCATCTGGCGGAGAGCCCCGAAGCGCCAGAGGTTGTTCCTCCTTGACATCCCGACTCTAAGTAGTCAGACTGCCATTGACTAACTGAGTAGAGCGTCCTCGCCGAGGTGCGTTTGTGGATCCCCGTGGTCGATAGGGTTGGCTGTGAGTGAGATAGCAGTGCAGCACTGGCTCGGCCTTGCGCGGGTGGATGACGTGGGGGTGCGCACCGCGCACAAGCTGGTGGAGCATTTTGGTTCTCCAGAGGCAGTCTATGCGGCGACGCTGACTGCACTTGAAAGCTGCGGCCTGGCGGGACGCGTGGCTCAGCGCCTTCGAGCTGGTTCGGGCCTGGCAGAAGCTGAGCGAGAAGTGGCCGCGGCCGAAAAGTGCGGATGCAAACTGGTGCCCTTTGGGAGCGATGGCTACCCGCCGCTTCTGAAGCAGATCGCAGACCCGCCCCTGGTCCTGTACGTGCGCGGCGACGCAAGCATCCTGTCTCATCATGCCGTGGCCATGGTGGGCACACGCCGTCCGACCGCTTACGGCAGCTCGGTGGCTCATCGATTGGCGGCTGATCTGGCGCAGCGCGGCGTGGTGATTGTGAGCGGGCTGGCGCGCGGCATTGATTCGGCCGCGCACCGCGGGGCCCTTGAGGTTCAGGGCAAGACGGTGGCGGTGCTCGGTTGCGGTGTGGATGTGACCTATCCGCGGGAGAATAAGCGCTTGACCGAGGAAATTGTGACGAGCGGCGCGGTGATCTCGGAGTTCCCCATCGGAACTTCGCCTCAGCCGGAGAACTTTCCCATCCGCAACCGGATCATCAGCGGTCTCGCCCTGGGAGCGGTGATTGTGGAAGCCGCCGAGTACAGCGGCTCTCTCATCACGGCACGTCTGGCGTCGGAACAGGATCGCGAAGTCTACGCGGTTCCGGGGAACATCACGTCAGCGCAGAGCTTCGGACCGAACTTGCTGATCAAACAGGGCGCCAAGCTGGTGGATAACTGGATGGACGTTTTCGAGGAATTTCCGGCTGCGGCTCGAGCGCAGTTGTTGCCCCCCGTGAAGGGGGCGGAAGCGGAGGCGGAGACACTGCCGCTGTTTGAGCCGGGGCTGATACCAGGCCTCAGCGAGGATCAGAGAGCTGTCTATGGCGCGTTGCGCGCTGACCAGGCTGCCTTCATCGATTCGATCTTCGGCCAGGTTTCCTTGCCGCAGCCTCGAGTGCTGTCGGCGCTGCTCGAGCTTGAAATGAACGGTCTGGTGCGTCAGTTGCCCGGGAAGAACTTTGTCCGCAAGTTGTGAGACGGGTGTGAGTGACTCGGTTTGAGCTGGGACGTTAACAAAAGATGGCAAGTTTTCGAAGTCGGAGCCCGCAGCCACCCCTCAGTGGTACTGGTGTCAGTTGCTGGGCGGAACTTTACCAGGCGCAGTCATTCCCGCGAAGGCGGGAATCCACTTCCTTGAACAGCCTTTTTTTCCAAGGACTTCTGCAGTGGATTCCCGCCTTCGCGGGAATGACTGCGTCCCGGGGCGTTCAAATAACACCAGAACCCCCTGAGTGCCCTGGGGTGCGCGAAGTCGGACGTAGGAAAAGCAGGCCCCTGACAAGGCACCCCCCGGGGGCCAACCTATGTGTGCTAACGAACCCAAACTTGTATCATGCTGTTGCAGAGTATGTTAATCGAGATTGGGCGACCTATTTGCCAAACGAGTCAAGAAAACGAACCCAAAACGCTAACACATAGATTCAAGGATGGATAAGAGCTAAAAAGGGGCCAAATTGGCGTTCGAAAACGAACCTAAACGAACCTGAATTTCAGGGGAAAAAACGTGAAAAATCACGAAACGAACCCAAGGAACCCAAGAAACGAACCCGAGCTTCGCCTGGTGGCCGGGCGTGGGCTCGTCCGTTTGAGGCCGAATGCTTCGCTAGAACGTCTGATCGGAGCGGCATCTGAACAAATCTAGCGAGTTTTCGAAGTCGGAGCCCGCAGCCACCCCTCAGTGGTACTTGTGTCAGTTGCTGGGTAGAACTTTACCAGGCGCAGTCATTCCTGCGAAGGCGGGAATCCACTTCCTTGAACAGCCTTTTTTTTCAAGGACTTCTGCAGTGGATTCCCGCCTTCGCGGGAATGACTGCGTCCGGGGCGTTCAAATAACACCAGAACCCCCTGAGTGCCCTGGGGTGCGCGAAGCCAGACGGGGGAGAATTGGGTCTCCTGACAAAGCACCCCCCCGGGGGCCAACTTATGTGCGCTTCGCCCGGCGGTTGGGCGTGGGCTCGTCCGTTTGAGGCCGAAGGCTTCGCTAGAACGTCTGATCGGAGCGGCATCTGAACAAGTCTAGCGAGTTTTCGAAGTCGGAGCCCGCAGCCACCCCTAAGTGGTACGGGTGTCAATTGCTGGGCGGAACTTTACCAGGCGCAGTCATTCCCGCGAAGGCGGGAATCCACTTCCTTGAACAGCCTTTTTTTTCCAAGGACTTCTGCAGTGGATTCCCGCCTTCGCGGGAATGACTGCGTCCCGGGGCGTTCAAATAACACCAGAACCCCCTGAGTGCCCTGGGGTGCGCGAAGCCGTGCCGGGGAAAATTTGGTTCCTGACAGAGCACCCCCCCCGGGGGCCAACCGATGTGCGCAAACGAACCCAAACTTGTATCGTGTTGCTGCAGCGTAGGTTAATCGAGATTAGGCGGCCTATTTGCCAAACGAGTCAAAAAAACGAACCCAAAACGCTAACACACAGATTTAAAGATGGATAATGGCCAAAATGGGGCCAATTTGGCGTTCGAAAACGAACCTAAACGAACCTGATTTTCAGGGGAAAAAACGTGAAAAATCACGAAACGAACCCGAGGAACCCAAGAAACGAACCCGAGCTTCGCCCTGCGCTCGGGCGTGCTGTCGGAGTCGTGGCACCGGCTGAATTGTGCTTGGCAAGGCCGGCGCAATGACAGAGGGGCTTCGGATCCGCCTGAAGGCACATAGTTTATGGGCGACCGGAAGCTGCTTCCCAGCTTTCGGTGCAAGTTTCACGAGTGACTTTGGAGGCGCGGTCTGCATCTACTACCGCTGGACGCGGATTTGACAAGACCCGACCGAATGCCGGATAACAGAGTGGCCGCGTAAGGGCCGCCAACAGAAGAGCTGAAAACCGAAATTGAAAACTGAAGGCTGAGAACTGAAAGCCTGGAAATGAGAACCGACAACCGGGAGCCGCAAACCAAGAACCGATTCCTATGAGCAAGTCACTCGTCATCGTGGAATCGCCTGCCAAGGCGAAGACCATTAACAAGTATCTGGGGAAAAACTACACCGTGAAGGCCTCCATGGGCCACGTGATGGACCTGCCCAAGAAGGACCTTGGCGTGGACGTCGAAGACCAATTCAAGCCCAGCTACATCATGATTCCTTCCAAGAAGAGCGTGATTCAGGAGCTGAAGGGCGCGGCGGAGAAGGCGGAGTCTGTTTACCTTGCGGCTGACCCTGACCGGGAGGGAGAAGCCATCTGCGCACACTTGCGCGAGTTGCTGGAGTCCAAGAAGAAAAGGTTCTATCGCGTGATTTTCAACGAAATCACGCGTGACGCCATTCACGAGGCCTTCGAGCACCCCGGACAGGTGAACGAACAACTGGTGGAGGCCCAGCAGGCCCGCCGGATTCTGGACCGGCTGGTGGGTTACCAGGTGAGCCCGCTGCTGTGGGACAAGGTGAGACGCGGCATCTCCGCCGGCCGGGTACAAACCGTAGCCTTGCGCCTCATCGTGGAGCGTGAGCGCGAGATCCAGGCGTTCAAGATTCAGGAGTACTGGACCATCGCTGCGCGCTTGCACGGCCAGAATCCGCCGTCTTTTGAGGCGCGCCTCGCAAAGTTCCAGGGTAAAGACCTGGAGATTCCTGATCAGGCATCGTCGGACGCTCACCTTGCAGCCTTACGGGCGACAAGCTTCGTAGTCGATTCGGTCAACACGCGCGAGAAGCGCCGGTTTCCGGTTCCGCCTTTCATCACCAGCAAGCTACAGCAAGAAGGCGTTCGCAAGCTGCGCTTCTGGGCCAAGAAGACCATGATGATCGCGCAGAAGCTTTACGAAGGCGTGGAGCTTGGCGAAGAGGGCGCTGTCGGCCTGATTACCTACATGCGCACCGACTCGACGCGCGTGGCGGAAACCGCGATCAGTGCGGCGCGCGACTACATCAGGAAACATTACGGCGAGACGCACCTCCCGGCCGAGGCGATACATTACAAGAGTAAGAAGGGCGCACAGGACGCACATGAAGCCATCCGTCCGACCTCGGTGGAGCGCACGCCGGAGTCCGTGAAGAAGTTCCTCGAACCTGACCAGTTCAAGCTTTACAAGCTGATCTGGCAGCGCTTTGTGGCCTCCCAGATGAATCCTGCGGTGTATGACCAAACCACCATCGAGATTACCGCGGGCGACTATCTGTTCCGGGCCACTGGCACGGTGGAAAAATTCAAGGGATTTCTCGCCGTCTACGAAGAAGGCAAGGACGACAAGACCCGCGAGGACCTGGAGGAAGATGCCGAGCTGAAGCTGCGCTTGCCCATCGTGCAGAAGGGTGAGCGGCTGACGCTCGAAGAATTGCTGCCCGAACAACACTTCACCGAGCCGCCGCCACGTTATAACGAGGCCACGCTGGTGAAGGCGCTCGAGGAGAAGGGCATTGGCCGTCCGTCAACTTACGCCAGCATTCTTTCGGTCATCCAGAATCGCGACTACGTGGAGAAGGTGCAAAACCGCTTTTTCCCCACCGAACTCGGCATGTTGGTGAGCGACCTGCTGGTGAAGAATTTCAGCGACATCTTCGACGTGGCTTATACGGCGCGTATGGAAGAAGAGTTGGATGAAGTCGAAGACGGGAAGCTTGCCTGGACGCAGGCTCTGGATGAGTTTTATGGGAAGTTCAGGAAGGACCTGCAGCGCGCTGAGCGCGAAATGGTGGACATTAAGGGCGAAGGAATTCCCACCGATGTGAAGTGCGAGAAGTGCGGGCGGCCCATGGTGATCCGCCTGGGCAGGAATGGCCGCTTTCTGGCCTGCACGGGCTACCCCGAATGCGATGGCACTCGCGACCTTACGCCCGAGCTCGCGGCTGAGTACGCCACGGGAGCGCCGCCGCCTCCCGAGGTGCCCGATCAAATCTGCGACAAATGCGGGCAGCCCATGACCGTGAAGCGGAGCCGCTTCGGCTACTTCCTGGGCTGCACGGGTTATCCGGAATGCAAGAACACGCGGAAGATCATCATGAAGGAAGGGATGGCCACCGCGGTTGCCGATCAGCAACTGGACGAAAAGTGTCCCGTTTGCGGCAACAACCTTGTGGTGAAGCACGGCCGCTATGGGATGTTCACGGCCTGTAGCAATTATCCCGAGTGCAAGTACGTGAAGCGTGAAACGCTGGGGATTCCTTGCCCGGAAAAAGGCTGCAGCGGCGAAATCGTCGTGCGGAAAACGAAGCGTGGCAAGACCTTCTACGGCTGCACGCGCTATCCGGAGTGCAAGTTTACGGCCTGGGACAAGCCCGTGGCCGAGGCTTGCCCACAGTGTGGTTCGCCGATCCTGCTTGAGAAGGAAACGAAAAAGTCGGGTGCCGTTCGCTACTGTCCCAATGAGGCCTGCAAGTACGAGCACGCCGTGGCCGTGGCATAAGGCTGCCGTCGGTCCGGCCCGCCTTCAGAATTTCAGACCGAGCGCGTGCGGAGCCTAGTTCGAGAGCTTACTTCCGCATTGCTGTGTCTCTTCGCGCGGGCATCGAGTTCAAGAAGCAACTGCTTGTGCTGCGCAGCGACAGCGAGCGTTGAGTCGGCTGATCTGATGACGAAGTTGATCCCGGCGCTGATCTGAGGACGAGGGTGCGTTCGAAGGCTTCCGGCCACAGCAGGTTACGCGACTGAAAGGCTCACCGTAGCTTGCCGGGGGTAAGTTCTTGCCGTCGGGTATAATCGAGGCATGGCAAAACCTCAGACAATTGGTGAACTCAAGAACTCTGCCTACCGGTCGCGCGGAGTCAAGGAAGAGCTGCGATCAAACCTCATTAAGAAGATGGGAAAAGGCGAGCCTATTTTTCCTGGCATCGTCGGCTACGATGACACCGTAGTACCGCAAATCATCAATGCCATTTTATCCCGGCACAATTTTATTTTGCTCGGTCTGCGTGGGCAAGCAAAGAGCCGCATCCTCCGATCGCTGATCACTCTGCTCGATGAGGAAATTCCTTATCTCGCGGGTTGTGAGATTCACGACGATCCTTTCAAACCTATCTGCCGGATCTGTCACGACCGTCTGCGCGAGCAGGGAGATGCCACGCCCATTGCTTATCTTCCTCGCGAGCAGCGTTACGTGGAGAAATTGGCCACGCCGGACGTGACCATTTCCGACATGATCGGTGATCTTGATCCCATCAAAGCCGCGCGCGGCGCGCACGCTCTCTCGAGCGAGTTGACCATCCACTACGGGCTACTTCCGCGCGCCAATCGAGGAATCTTCGCCATTAATGAGCTGCCCGATTTGGCCGGCAAAATCCAGGTGGGTCTTTTCAATATCATGCAAGAAGGCGACGTTCAGATTAAGGGCTATCCCATTCGGCTTCCGCTGGACGTGATGCTGGTGTTTACCGCCAACCCGGAAGACTACACGGCGCGCGGCAAGATCATTACTCCGCTCAAAGACCGCGTCGGCTCCGAGATCCGTACCCACTACCCGGCGACGCTTGAACACGCGATGGCCATCACGGCGCAAGAGGCGTGGACGGATCGCGCCGAGAGCCGGAACCTTATCGTGCCCCAGTTCGTGCGCGAGGTGATTGAGAGCATCGCCTTCGAGGCCCGGCAGGAAAAGAAAATCGACAAGCGCAGCGGCGTGAGCCAGCGCATGCCCATTTCGTGCCTGGAGAATGCGGTGTCGAACGCGGAACAGCGCGCGCTGCGTAATCACGAGTCGCACGTGGTGGCACGGCTTGTGGACGTTTATGCGGCGCTGCCTTCACTTACGGGTAAGTTTGAATTGGAGTACGAGGGCGAACTCAAGGGCGCTGATAACGTGGCCCGCGAAATCATCCGCCAGGCTACGGCGAGAGTGTTCAAGAAATACTTTGATGGCGTGCCGATGCAGAGCGTCGTTCAGTGGTTTGAGCTGGGCGGGACGCTGAAGTATCCGGAGAGCGCGCCTGTTGAGGAGGTCCACCGCCAACTCAAGGGGATCCACGGCTTGGTTGAGAAGGCGGAAGCGCTGGGCGTCAAGCGGGGCGACGATGCGGCCTTGCGCGTGGCGGGCGCGGAATTCGTACTTGAAGGGCTTTACGCGCTGAAGAAGATCAGCCGGAACGAGGAGCTCGGCTTCTTTGCCGAGCGCCGGCCGCCCGAGCCTCCTCCGGAAGAGTCTGTTCCGATGTCGCCGCGCCGCCGGAACCTGAATTAGTCGACGGCACCTTGGGCAGAATCACGCGTGGTTGGAGGCTACAGGATTGTGCCAGGTTCCGTTGCCGATGATGTGGTTGGCTTCCAGGGGGCCCCAGGTTCCCTGATCATATTCATAAAGTGGTGTGTCGGCACTGAGAATGGGATCAACCACACGCCACGCGGCCTCCACCGCGTCTTCGCGCGCAAACAGCGTCGACTCGCCGTGCATGGCCGTCCACAGCAGGCGCTCGTAAGCTTCCATCTCCTCGGGATCAGGGTTTCGCGCCACCAGCAGCTCGACATGATCGGTGTCCATGCTTCCCGGGCGCTTCGCCAGAGCACCGATCGCGGTCGCGATATCCGGACTCAGCCGGAAGCGGACGTAGTTGTCCCCTTGAGGCATGTGCAAGGTTCCGAACACTGACTGTGGCGGACGCTTGAACATCACCATCACTTCGGTGGCGGTCACCGGCAGGCACTTACCCGAGCGGATGTAAAAAGGCACACCGCCCCAGCGCCAGGAATCGATATAGAGTCGAACGGCAGCGAACGTTTCCACTCGGGAGTCGGGCGCAACACCGGACTCCTTGTGATATCCCTTGAATTGGCCACGCACCAAATCATCCGGGCTCAGTGGCCGGATGGCGTGCAGAACCTGGCTGCGTGCGTCCCTCAAGGCATCCGCGCCGCCTGCGCCAGGCGGTTCTGCGGCGAGGTAGGCGACCACCTGCATCATGTGGTTTTGAATCACATCGCGAATGCAGCCCGATTCCTCGTAAAACTTGCCTCGGCCCTGCACGCCAAAGCTTTCCGCCATCGTAATCTGAACGCTGGCGATCAAGTTCCGATTCCAAATCGGCTCCAGGAACGCGTTGGCAAAGCGAAAGAACATAAAATTCAGCGTGGTTTCCTTGCCCAGATAATGGTCGATGCGAAAGATATTTGACTCCGGGAACACCTTCGCCAAATCCGCATTCAATTCTCGGGCCGATTGCAGATCGCGTCCGAAGGGCTTCTCCACCACCACCCGCGCGCAGCGGGCACAACCGGAGGCCTCCAGGGCGTCGGTCACAGTTTCGAACATGCTTGGCGGAATCGCGAGGTAGTAAAGGGGACAACCCGCGTTACCGAGCTCCTGCCGCAAGGTCTGGAATGTCTTGGGGTCGCGATAGTCACCGTCGACGTAGTGAAGTAGGCTCGCGAAGCGTTTGAATACGTCCTCGTCAACGCCGCCACCGAACTTCTCCACGCCATCTCGCGCGTGCTGGATCAGCCGTTCAAGGTTCCAGCCCGAAAGGGCCACACCCACCACCGGCACGTGGAGGTTCCCACGCCAAGCCATCTTGTAGAGGGCTGGAAAAATCTTTTTGTGAGCGAGATCGCCGCTGGCACCAAAAAGCACGAGAGCGTCGGATATGGTTACTTCAGGCATAGGTTGACTTCCGTTCGGGTCCTTAGAAATCGATATTCCAGGGTACCGGACACCGTTACCGAGGAGCGCTTCCTGAACCTCAAAGGGCACGGCAAGTCCTGCCCCTACTTCTTTTCGAGATGGCCGCCGAACGCAAAGCGCATGGCGGCCAGCACCTTGTTGGCAAACTCGTCGTGGCCCCTCGAACTGAAGCGCGAAAACAGGGCTGAGGTCAGCACCGGCGCCGCAATGCCTTCATCGATGGTTGCCAGGCAGGTCCAGCGGCCCTCGCCCGAGTCAGAAACTCTTCCTGCATACTCTTCAAGGTTCGGGCTTTTGTGCAAGGCTGCCGCGGTGAGATCCAGCAGCCAGGAACTGATGACACTACCGCGTCTCCAGACCTCCGTGATCTCCGCCAAATTCAGATCGAACTGATAATACTTGGGGTCGCGCAGCGGCGTCGTTTCGGCGTCGATTTCTGCCTGGTTCTTGCCGATGCCGGCGTGGCGCATGATATTCAAACCTTCGGCGTAAGCGGCCATCAGTCCGTACTCGATGCCGTTGTGGACCATCTTCACAAAGTGCCCGGCGCCGTTCGGACCACAATGCAAGTAGCCCTGCTCCGCCGTGCCGGAACCGCGCTCGCGCCCGGGCGTGGGCTGCGCAGCATCGTATCCCGGCGCCAAAGCCGCGAAAATAGGGTCCAGGTGTTTAACCACATCCGGTTCACCGCCGATCATCAGACAGTAACCTCGCTCGAGACCCCACACGCCGCCGCTGGTTCCGGCATCGACATAATGGATGCCGAGCGGTTTCAGGCGCTCGGCGCGGTCGATATCATCGCGATAATAGGAGTTGCCGCCGTCGATGAGGATATCCCCGGATTCAAGGTGCTTCGCGAGTTGGTCCTCTACGGAATCCACCACGCCGGCGGGCACCATCAGCCAAACCGCGCGCGGCTTCTTGAGTTTACGGACGAAATCATCGAGGGATGTCGTGCCGGCGGCTCCGGCCTGGGTAAGCTCTTTCACCGAGGCGGCTGAATTGTCGTACACCACACACTGATGGCCGCGGGCGATTAGACGCTTCACCATGTTCGAGCCCATCCGGCCCAGACCGATCATGCCGAGCTGCATAAAGTCCTCCTCACCATAGATGCATTTGACTAGGCCACGGTGGCAGGGCTCATACCTGTGGCTGCAGGCTGCCGGCGGATTCAGTCCGCGGCCACTTTCGCGGAGCCGCTTCTCGCCTTAAGCTCTTCCAGTTCCTTCTGCAGCCGGCGTTGCCGGCGTGAAAGGCTCCATGCATACACCATGAAGATGATCCAGACAAACGCGTAAGCAAGAAATAGAAATGTATTGACCACGACACCTCTCAAGAACAGTGACAAGTGGCGAGTGGCTAGTGACAAGTGACGAGCAATCGGGTGATTGATTCATTGACTCATTGAATCAATGAGTCAATTTCGCCACTTCCGATGTCTCGTCTCCCGGCAATCGCCTACGCTCGCCATTTGTCACTGCTTTTGCTCGTCACTTGCCACTCGTCACTTGGCACTTCTTCTTACGCCCATTCCTGCCGCAGTCTGCTCACCTCGCGCCGCACGCGAGCGATTCCAATCCGCATTCTTACAAGATAGAAGAAGAGGCACAAGAACGCGCCCCAGGTTACAAACACAGTCAGCCACATCTTCGGATCAAGCCCCGATCCGGCCTCGCCGCCGATCACCGGCTGCGGATGCTGGGTTCTCCACCAGCGGATGGCCATGTAATCCACAATCGAAGTGATGAAACCAAGCGTCCCGACCACCGCAGACAGTGACTCAGTGCGGCCCGGGCTGGTAACGTAAGTCCTCAGCATCAGGTAGGCGATGTAAAGTAGCCAAAGAATAAAGGTTGAGGTCAGACGCGCGTCCCACGTCCACCAGATCCCCCATACCGGCTTGGCCCACAACGGACCAGTGACCAGCACGCCAGAGCAAAAGACAAATCCTACCTCAGCGCAAGCAAACGCGAAGTCATCCGCCGCTTTTGACCGTTTCCATAGAAATCCGACGCTGCCGATGAAAACGAAGAAGTAGGCGAACAGCGCCGTCATCGCTAGAGAAAAATGAATGTAGAAGATGCGCTGAACCTCACCCATGGTGAGTTCCTGTGGCGCGTAGAGAAAAATCATGTAGAGCGAGACTACAAGCCAAACCAACGTAATCCCAAGATGCGCGCTAATTGGGAACTTCTTGGCCATTGATTCTTAGTCCTTGGTCCGTTGTCAGTGGTCCGTCGTCAGTGGTCCGTTGTCCGTTGCTCGAAACTAGCGGCACGTGGTTCGTAGTTCGTGGTTCGTTGCCCATTGTCCGATGGAGCTTCAACGAACTACGTACTACGAACAACGAACAAAGCGCAAACTGTGATCAACGGACAACGGACCAATGACCATGGACACCCGACTATTCTTCGAGCACATACTCAAAGAGCAGAAAGGAGGCCACGGTGAAAACCAAGCTCACTCCGGCAACGCGTTCGATGCCGCCTCGCACCACCGGCCATTCGGCGCCACGTAGGGCATCGGAGCTGGCATCACTCGCCAGCACCAGAATCCAGAATGCCACAGGGAACTGCAAAACAGGGAGCATCACTTCGCGCATGCGGGTGTTGGCCGCTACCGCGCCGAAGATCGTGCCCAGAGCGGCGTAGCCGAGAGTGCCCAAAAAGACGATGGCCGCGAAGGAGCCCAGCGCGGGAACGAAAGAAAAGTTATACCAAAGAGCCGCCACAAAAACCATGACAGCTTCTGCAACGCCAAGAAACACGAGGTTGGCCAACAGTTTGCCTGCGAAGATCGCGCCGGGATCAATCGGTGCCAGCGTGACGGCTTCGAGACACCCATTCTCGCGTTCGGCCGCGAATGAACGGTTGAACCCGAGCACGCCCGCGAAAGCAAAGGCGATCCAGAGCAGGCCCGGCAGCATCCGAAGCGTTTCCTCGCGGCCAGTGTTAAACGAAAAATTGAAGAGAAATATCACCAAGATGCCGAAGACCACCATGGAAACTGCGGTCTCGCGGCTGCGCCATTCCACGCGCAGGTCCTTCACGAAAATCGTCCAAACCGAAGTCACGGTCGTCGACAGTTGACAGTTGACAGTCCACAGTTGACAGTCAAAAGCTCACTAGTGCTCCCTACCCCCGATTCCCTACTCTCGACTCCCGCGTTTGGCACTTTCCACACAGACACAATCCTCGCAAGTAATCGAAGCTGTAAATTCCCGTCGAGTGGCCGTCACTCCAGGTGATACCCACCGCATAGCGGCCCACCACTTCAGCCTTCTCAGGCTTCAGCGGCTTTTCGTAAATCGGCAGCACGCTCGATTGCACGGCAGGCCGCGCGGTGGGACGCTCGCCCGTGCCGTGCGCATCCGTGCAGGTTGCGCACGGGCACTTCTCGCGCAGGTAGGTGTAAGGATAGAGGCTCCGGTGGCCATCGGACCATTCGACCGCCACGCTGTTGTTCTCGCCTGCGAGTTTTATCTTCCTGGGGGTCGGCATGGTGGAGGTGTCAGGTGCCAGGTGCTAGGTGTTAGGTGCGAGGTCCGAGGGTAGGCTGACACCCGGCACCTGAAACCTAATCTCTAACGCCCAATCCCTAACACCTGAAACCTGACACCTGAGACCTGCAGCTACTCAATCACAATCTCTTCGGCCACTCCCAGCCGCGCCAATTCGGCTTCCACTGCAGCGGCTAGTTCCTGAAACGCTCTGCCGTTGGGAGTGCCATCGTCGAGGGCCACCGGCTGGCCGCGATCGCTTTGTGCGCGAATGCGCGTATCCAACGGAATTTCGCCCAGGAAGGCGTAGCCTAGTTTATTAGCTGCCTCCCTAGCGCCGCCGTGGCCAAAAATATCCTCCCGTTGGCCGCAATGGGGGCAGAGGTAGTAGCTCATGTTCTCCACAATTCCGAGAATGGGCACATTGAGCTTCTTAAACATGGCGATGGCCTTGGAGGCCACGGTCAGCGCCAGGTCCTGCGGGGTGGAGACAATCACGGCGCCGGTGAGCGCTGCCGTCTGGCAGAGGCTCAATTGAATGTCACCCGTGCCGGGGGGCAGATCGATCACCAGGTAGTCCAGCTCGCCCCAACGCACGTCGCCCAGGAACTGCTGCACCGTCTTGTGCAGCATCGGGCCCCGCCAGATGACAGCGTCATCCTTGGGCAGGAAGTAGCCCATGGAGATGATCTTCACCCCGTGCTCGAGCGGCGGCTCGATCTTGCCCTGCACCACAGCAGGCTCCGTGCGGGCGCCTACCAAGGTGGGCACGCTCGGGCCGTAAACGTCCGTATCCATCAGGCCTACACGATGCCCAGCGCGCCGAAGCGCCACAGCCAGGTTGGCTGCCACTGTAGACTTGCCCACACCGCCCTTACCGCTTGCCACCGCGATCGTAGTCTTCACGCCGGGCGCCAGCTTGGGCTGTGGCGGGACGTTTCCAGCCTCTCCAGGGCGCTGCCCATGCGCCGCGGCGGGCCCTGGCCCGTGGCTGTGCTGGTGGGCGCCGGCCGGGTTGCCATCGCCGGCCGAGGCCGGCGCGGGACGCGCTACGTGGATCTCCACCTGGCCTCCGCCCAGCGCTTCCACCGCTGTGTGTACCGCTCGCAACAAGCGCTCGCCCTCCGGTGTACTGGCGGCTGCGGCCGGTGGCAATTCGAGCGCCACGGATATCCTGCCCTCGCCCACTTCAACGCCCTTGACGCACCCGAGCGCGACGATGTCACGGCCTGAGCCGATCTCACGGACGGCAGCCAGCGACTTCATAACGTCCTGCGGATGAATTCGATTCGCCATTAGACCTGATAACCGCCTGTGGTTGCTAACGTAAGTTTCATTCTGCGGGGAGGCTGCCGAAAAGTCAAAAGAGCCCGCTGCCCCGGCACAATCTGTGTGAAGGCCACTGGATACTGGATACCTGCTTCCGCGGGAGTGACGGAGCCGTGCCTGTACTCCCAGCGCCGGATAGACTGGTTTCGGGGCGAGCTAGGTTCGTTTCTTAAGGACTCGTAAATGATCTGCTGATTCTATGGGACTTGTGCCATTCACGACGCGCCGTGCTTGGGTTCGGTCGCGGTAGGGACGCTGGTTACCCAACGCCCCCCGCACGGATCCGTACTTGAAGAATTACCTCATACGGCTCTTACCTCGGATGCGTAACGGCGAAACGCACGCTGGGGTAAGGA
>Ga0335085_10003281_pt1 | contig 28297 bp, 28 predicted proteins | sample Lox_Sample_45_FD_206712 | JGI IMG/M metagenome (GOLD analysis project Ga0335085, IMG submission 206712) | Soil microbial communities from Loxahatchee National Wildlife Refuge, Florida, United States - Lox_Sample_4.5 | ecosystem: Environmental > Terrestrial > Soil > Wetlands | place: USA... | reverse complement strand
GTCGATCTGCTCGATCGAGCGCCCCTTGGTCTCGAAACCCAGCAGCAGATAGACGGTACCGGCCAGAATATACCAGGCTCCGAGATAAAAGAACGCCGCCGGGATCTCGCTCAGCGGGAGGTCGGGCTTCACGAAGTTGTGGGATCCGACGATCAGCGCCAGACCCAGCGGACCGATGATCTTGCCGATCCCGCCGAAGCCATAGGCCGAGCCCATCCCGCTGGTGCGCAGGTGCGACGGCCACACCTCGGCGGCGTACGGGCCAACAATCGCGAATCCGCCATCGGCGAAAAAGTACGCGGCGATGAGGATCAGCCAGAAGGCGGACATCCCCCCGATGTAGGCGCCGTGCATCGCGCCGGCGAGCATGATCAGGACGCCGGCGCCGAAGCCAAGCAAGCCGCCGGACCCCCGCCGTCCCAGCTTCTCGGAGAAGAACGAAAACGAGATGCGGCCGATCACGCCAGCAATCGTCAGGGCGATCATCATCTTCGAGGCTTCGGCCGGCGTCACTTTTAGCAGGAGCACGAAAAGCGTGGGCGCCCACAGCGTCACGCCGTAGACGCCGGTCTGTGCACCGAGATTCCCGATCCAGGAGACGATCAAGCTCCGAGGATATTTGAACAGGTCGAGCCAACGGGTCTGCGCGACCGGCGCGCTTTGCGCCGTCGGCAACGGCAGCGCGTTCGGCTCGACCTCCATGGCCCAGGCCAGCGACCGACGTGCTTCCTCATACCGGCCCCGGCGGACCAGCCAGCGTGGCGACTCAGGCACCCACAACCGCACAAGCAGCGTCGCCAGCGCCGGCAGCAGACCAACCGCGAACAGTCCGCGCCAACCGATTGCCGGCGCCAGAAAGCCGCCCAGCACCGCGCCGATGCCGATCCCGACCGGGATGAACACCGTCACCAGCCCACCGACGATGCCGCGCTTGGAGGACGGCATGAATTCCTGTACGAGGGGCAGGTCGACGCAATACAGCCCGCCGACGCCGAATCCAACGAAGAGGCGGAAGAGCGTCAGGTAGATCCAGCCATTGTCGGGCGTGAAGCAGAGCACGAAGGTGGCGATGGAGAAATTCAGCACCGTGGCGATGAACACCTTGCGGCGGCCGATTCTGTCGGCCATCCACCCCCAGAACATCGCTCCCAGAATAGCGCCGATGCCCGACGAGAGCAGCACGATGGCCGACTGTCCGAAAGTCAGCTTCCACGGCCCGATGATGAAGGCGAGCACGAAGCCGATGAGGAAGTAGTCGAAGAATTCGAGTGCGTCACCGATGATCGCGGCGGCCACGATCTTCTTTTGATTGCTGGTGAGCCGTACCTGCCGATCGAGAAGGTCGAACATCGCCTAGCCCCCGGGCGCTTCCGCTAGCGAGAATTGTATCGGTGTCTCGACGTCGCGCCGCCGGCTGGAGCCGATATGGCGTCGGCATTGCATCGGGCGCGGCCGCCGGGAAACATCAGTCCGAGGCACATGCGCGGGCCTTCTCGCTCGACCCAGAGCCGCTCGGATGTCGATGTGCGCCGCTCGGGCCCGAGCTGCCCATGCCAGGACAAGAGAAATTCCATCTCCCCCAAGTGCGAAGCTTTTGTCGGGGCGCGCGGCGGCACGAGCCTCCCGGTCCCCGGGATGTCGCTTCTCAGCCCGTAGGATGCGCTTTCGACCGCCGCCAGTCGAGCCCTCCCGCGATGGCGGCGGACGCAGGCGCGACCATGGCAACGCCAACGGGCCCGACCGGCGTCAGCCATGGGGCCCAAGTTCTGCGCGGAGCGCATAATCTGGAGCAGCCGCGGGCGCGAACCAGCCTGGACGAAGCACTCACCGCCGGGGCGCACAGCGGCTCTTGACCACCGGCTGACCGAAAGAGCCCCTCATGCGCACGTTCATCGTGTGTCCGATCGGCGCTGCAAGCGATGCCGATTTCGATGTCCTGGAGCGCCTCGTGATCGCCCTGGCAGCGGATCAGGGTGGGCTCGCGCAACGCGCGACCGGGAGTATGGAAGACGACCGGGCATTCAGTCCGCTGCCGGAGCGGCTCGCGTAGGACGCGGTTGTGCTCAAGCCCATCCCGCCCGGCTTTCAAGAGGAAGTCGCGATCGCCAGCGCAATGGGTACTGCGGGTGACCTCGCTCTGCTGGCGTCGGAAGCGCAGGGGTTTGACTGGGAGATCCAAGGGCTGCGGCTGGTGGCTCGCACGCAGCTCGGGAAGCAGCAGATTCGGGCTGCAAGCCTCAGCTGGTCGGCGATCCTGCGCATCGACCCGGGCGATGCCGAGGCCAAACTGGCACTCGACGCGGCCCACCAAAGGCGTGGCGACATTCCCTCCTCGGATCCGGCGCGCAAGCGCGTGCTCCTGTTTGCCGGACACCGCATCGACGAGCCGGGCCGGCGCCGGCCGCGGTTCCCGAAGGAAAAGGAGCAGGTCGCAAGGCAGGCGATCCTTTCGGCCGTCGAGGAGGAACGAGCGGCCACGGGCGAGATCGGGCACGGGATCGCAGGCGGCGCCAGCGGTGGCGACATTCTGTTCCATGAGATCTGTGGGCAATTGGGGATCCCGACGCAGCTCTATCTTGCCCTACCGGCCGACAAGTTCATCGTCCATTCCGTGGCGCCGGCGGATGCCATGTGGGTGGAGCGCTTCAACCGCGTCCTGGCGAGGTCGCCCACGCGCGTGCTGCAGACGACCGAGGAGATGCCGCTCTGGCTGAGCGGCAAGCGGGATTACAGCGTGTGGCAGCGGGACAACCTATGGATGCTGTACAACGCGCTGGCCCAAGGCGCCGACAACGTTACGGTGATCGTCCTCTGGGATCGAGGCGCGGGCGACCGGCAGGGCGGCACCGCCGATCTCGTGCAGCAAGCGCAGAACCACGGGGCCAGGATTGTCGTGCTGGACACCAAGCTGCTGTTCGGCTTGTTGTAGGGATGTCTCCGCCGGAGCGCGGCTCCGGGGCGAGCAGTGCACCAGGACTCAGGGGGAACCGACGATGACAGAACAGGAATACATCGAGCAGCGCCTGGATGATCAGGAGCAGTGGTACAGCAGGAAGAGCGCGTGGAACCAGAAATGGTACAAACGGCTGCGGGTCGTCGAGATCGTCCTTGCGGCGGGGGTTCCTTTCCTCAGCAGCCTCATCACCAGGGACTCCCTGTTCATGACCTACGTCGTGGCCGCGATCGCGTTTGTCATCGCCGCCGTCTCCGGCCTCATCGCCCTGCAGAAGTTCCAAGAGAACTGGGTGGACTATCGCGGCGCAGCAGAGACGCTGAAGCGCGAGAAGTTCCTGTACCTCACCAAGACCGCTCCCTATGACAGTCCGGATCCCTTCCCTGTCTTGGTTCAGCGCGTCGAGGAGATTCTCTCCAAGGAGAACTCGGCATGGCAGGGGTATATGCAGCAGCCCGTGGGGCGCCCTACCGTCGCTGCAGTGCCAGGACAGCAAACGCCGGCGGCGCCCGTCAAGCAGCCGTGATTGAGAGGCTGAGCGCTGGAAAGCGCGACCCTGCGGCCGCACCCGGCTCGTCCGCAAGCGTGGTCAGGTCCCCACGCCGCGACCCGGTGGCCTGTCGGGAGCGCCGCTGGCCTTGAGCGCCGAACGCGTTGCAGGGCCCCATTCCCGCGCCTGCAGGCTGTGAACGAAGCCTTAGCGCAGGTGCTCCACTCGTTGCGAACCTTCACAGGTCCGGGAACGCGTTGACCCGATTCAGCCAGCCGCGCAAGAACTTCGCAAGGGATGGTTCCGAGGCCGCGAGGTTCTGGTAGTAATCGATGCGGCCCTGCTTGTAGCGACGATAGACTTCTGTCTGATCGGCGCTTTGCAGCGCCTGCACGGTGCCGGGACCGATCAGCCCGTCCACCGCCAGGGCGGGGGCGGCGCCCAAGGCGTTCAGCACGCTCTGCAGCAGCTTCGTTGCGTTCGCCCCCGCGTTGACATAGAAGTCGAACACGATGTTGGCGAGCTCCTGCTGGTCGATCTGATCGCCCTTGATTTTGTCCCAATACAGGGCCTTGTAGATCTTGCCCGCCTGCTCGTTCGTCAGAGCCTTCAGGTTCTCGAGCGTCGGTTGGATCCCGAGCAGCTGGTTGGCGCACGTGCCAAACGTCCGCAGCGTGATTCCTTTGTTGGTGGCGCCGCCGGGGTCGGCCGGGTCGTTTACGAATCCGCCCTCGAAGCCGAGCAAGGTGGGAAAAAACGCGTCGAAACTGGCCATGATGGCACCTCCGGGATCATCAGCAACACAGGACGATGTGAGCCTGCTCCGGCAAGTCGCGAGATACCTCCACCGGCTACTTCTTCATTTCCTGCGCTTGCTTCGAGAGCTGCTCCCACCGGGACTCCGTCAGATCCGCCAGCACACTCACTCTGATCAACGGCGCAAGCGTTCCGCCTCTGGCGGCGTCAGCGCGGAATGCCGCCTCGGCGTCGCGGAACTTGATCCACGCCTGCTGAGCGTGGCGTAGCTTGACCCGTCCGGGCTCATCCAAGCGCCCCAGCAGTTCCTGGTACGCCGCGTCCATCTTCCGGTCGGCGCGCTCGAACCGGGAGTTCTCGCACTCCCGCATGGCGGCGGTGGTTTGGGCATTCTCGCACTGGCGGTTGGGCGCCGAGGCCTGCTGAGAGGCGTCAGCCCATGCGATGTGCGCCGTGCCCACCCAACACAGCGCAGCCATCAAGACGATACCCTGCCCCTCCCGAAACCGCAATCGACACCACCGCACCCCGGAACTCCTCTCAAGAGCATGCCAGACGGCGATCGTCCCTCGCCGCACCGGCTCGGCCATAGCGCAGGAAGAGATCGCGCCGCCATGGCGCAGCGCACTTGACCGACCTCCGCAGCCGGCGTCCGCTGGAAGTGCACGCCTCGATCTCTCACACCATGATATGCGAGACCCAGAGGGAGGTGCGAGTGCCTGCCGCACGTTGGTCTGCGACGACACGCGAAGCGCCGCAAGAACCGGGATATCGAGCGGCACTGGGGCTCCTCGCTCAGAATCGTACCGCGCTGGCTCGCCGCTCGGCGCCTTGCCGACACCCAAGGTTGGCTCAAACGCTCGTGCATTCCGTTTCCAGAGGAGCACACACAAGGCCCCTATTCCGTCCGCATGGAGCCAGGTCGGTCGTGATGATGGATCCAAACCGGGCTCTCCGGCCGCGCCACGGTGCCTCAGTAAGATCCGATGGTGTCACTCGAGCGTCACATGACTGACATGCAGCTGACGTAGCCTCGCAAGTTCCCATCCGGTCTTAGAACGAATCCATATGAACCAGACCGTCGCTGCGCATCATCCTCTCGCTGGCGCGCCCTCGCTCGGGAAGCTGCCCCTCATGCTCTTCGGCGGTGTCATCATCGCCGCGGTGGCATATATCGGCGTAGCCCTGACGGGCGACCTCGCCGCCACCCGGGCGACCTCCTGGTTGCCGTTTGCGCTGTTGGCGATCGCGCTGCTGATTGCGCTGGGCTTCGAGTTCGTGAACGGCTTCCACGATACCGCGAACGCGGTGGCCACCGTCATCTACACCCACTCCCTTGCGCCGCACTCAGCGGTGGTCTGGTCTGGCTTCTGGAATTTCCTCGGCGTGCTCCTCTCCAGTGGCGCCGTGGCCTACGGGATTATCTCGTTGCTGCCGGTCGAGCTCATCCTCCAGGTGGGCAGCGGGGCAGGATTCGCCATGGTATTCGCCCTGCTCGTGGCTGCAATCCTCTGGAATCTGGGCACCTGGTACATGGGTCTGCCTGCCTCAAGCTCGCATACGCTGATTGGATCCATCATCGGGGTCGGCGTAACCAACCAGCTCCTTGCCCCGGCCGGCACAGCGACCAGCGGCGTGGACTGGGCCCAGGCGGCGAACATCGGGAAATCGCTGCTCTTCTCGCCCTTGATCGGGTTTGCGGTTGCGGCGATGCTTCTGGTGGTGCTGAAGGTGGTCGTGAGAAACCCGGCATTGTTCAAGGCCCCCGAAGGGAAAAGGCCTCCCCCTTTATGGATCCGATCGGTGCTGATCCTCACTTGTACGGGAGTGAGCTTCGCGCACGGCTCGAACGACGGCCAGAAGGGCATGGGGCTCATCATGCTGATCCTGATCGGAACCGTTCCGACCATCTATGCCCTCAACCGGGCGCTGGAGCCGGCGAGGGTGCAGACGTTCACCAGCGACGGCACAGCTGTCACCCAACTGCTTGCGTCCCGGCTGGGGACGGAGCGGTTACCGGCCACCGATGAGGCGGCCCGGGCTGCTGTGGGAGCCTATGTCCGCAGCCGCGATTTCCGGCCGGACACCCTGCCCGCGCTGACGAAGATGATCGGCGCCATCGACGCCCAGGTGAGCTCGTACAAGTCGCTCGCCAACGTGCCCACCGACAAGGTGAACAACGCCCGCAACGACATGTACCTGGTGAGCGAGGCGTTCCGACACATTCTGAAGCAGAATCCGGCCGGATTCACCGGAGACGAGCAGAAAGTGATCAAGACCTATCGCAGCGGGCTGGATCACGCCACCAAGTTCATCCCGACCTGGGTCAAGGTCGCGGTGGCCCTGGCGCTGGGACTGGGCACGATGGTCGGCTGGAAACGCATCGTGGTCACGGTAGGAGAGAGGATCGGCAAGAGCCACTTGACCTACGGGCAGGGCGCTTCGGCCGAGGTGGTTGCGATGAGCACGATCAGCATCGCCGATGTCTTGGGCCTGCCCGTAAGTACCACTCACGTGCTGTCCTCGGGCGTCGCAGGGACCATGGCCGCGAACGGCTCCGGGCTCCAATGGAGCACAGTGCGCAACCTGCTGCTCGCCTGGCTGCTCACGCTGCCGGCCTCGATCCTTCTATCGGGCTGCCTGTTCTGGGTGTTCCGCTCCGTCTTCTGACCCGCGGGTTTCCCGGAGCCCCGCTCGCCCCAGCGCGACGAGAGGCGTTGTCGTTGGCGCCGCCGCGCCAGCGCATGACGCCGAGCTAGATCAGGCCGCGCTCACTGAGGTTGCGAATCAACTCGGTCACGCCGAAGGTCCACGGTGCAATGCGGTCACAGTGGTTGACCCGGTTCGACAAGGCCCCGAGCATCGGCGAACGGATGGTGACGACGTCGCCGACCTTGTGGGTGAACCCGCGGCCCGGCTCGCCCCGATCCTGCGTCGGCGCAAAGGCGGTGCCCAGGAACAGCATCATCCCATCGGGATACTGATGGTTGCGATTCAGCGCCTGCCCCACCAGGTCGAGCGGGTCGCGACTGATCTGCGCCACGCTGTAGCCGCCCTGGGCACGGAACCCGTCGGTGCCGCTCACCTCCACGTCGACGCGGGTGCGGCGCAGATCGTCGAGAGCGAAGTGTTCGTCCAGCAGGCGGATGAACGGACCGAGCGCGCAGCTCGCGTTATTGTCCTTGGCGCGGCCGAGCAGCAGCGCGCTGCGCCCTTCGTAGTCGCGCAGGTTCACGTCGTTGCCCAGCGTGGCGCCCACGACCTTGCCGCTGCCGTTGACTGCAAGCACCAGCTCTGGCTCCGGATTGTTCCACGAAGAAGTCGACAGCACGCCGATCTCGGCGCCGGTGCCCACCGCCGACATCGGCTGCGCTTTGTTGAACACCTCTGCGTCGGGGCCGATGCCGACCTCGAGGTATTGCGACCACATCCCGCGCCGGATGAGCGAATCTTTGAGGCGCATCGCCTCGGGCGAGCCGGGCTTGATCGCCCGCAACTCGCCCCCGATCTCTTCGCCTAGTCCCTTGCGGATCGCCTCCGCGCCGGCGGGATTCCCCTTCGCCTGCTCTTCGATCACGCGCTCCAGCATGCTCGCGATGAAGGTCACGCCGCAGGCTCGGATGGCCTGCAGATCGACGGGCGCAAGGAAGTAGGGCCGGTTCGGGTCCCGCCGTTCCGCCACCGAGTTGGCGAGCATGTCGGCGACGAACCCGATCGGCGTCGCCCGCCCGTTGCTCACCGCCGCCCGAGCCCGTGCAACCGGGTCGTCGCCGTTGATCAGCTCCGCACTCGTGGGTGCGATCTGAGCGAGATCGAAGGCCTTGCCTGCCGTGATCAGCACCGGGCTGGGCCCAGGCAGGGGACCGGGCACCCAGGCACGCCCGATCAGGGTCGCGCGGTCGCGATCTTCGGGGAGCGCCTTACGCTCGTCGACCATCAAGGCGGGTGCAGTGCTCACGGTCGCCTCCATCATCCGGGGAAGAACAGTCACACGCGCAAGGGACACCGGCGCCGGCTCACCGGTTCATTGGCAGGGCGTATGATCGCAATCCATCGGCGGCGGCGCGAGACAGCTGCTGCGTTTGCCGTCGCCAGGGTGCACGTAAGGACCGCCACGTCGCTTGACCGGCCGCGCAGCCCGTTCGCGATGGATGAGGGATCCTCCCGCCGCTCACCCAGGCGATCGATTATACATTCCCAGCTCGGCTGAACCGGCGGCCATCCAAGTTTGCCTGCTTACCACGAGGAACATGCTGCTCGAAACGCTTCCGGCACGGTCAAGCCATCGGCGCAGGTTGATCGCGCCTCGAACTCTTCCCTGATGCGTGCGCGGGCAGCCCGACATGTTTGACCCGCGGATGGTCTTCCTCGATCTGGAGACCACCGGGACCAGCGCGGACCGCGACCGGATCACCGAGGTGGGGCTGATCGAGATCGACGCGGGGGAGTATGCGGGCGAATGGTCGACGCTCGTCAATCCGGATCGCCCGATCCCCGCAGGTGTCGCCTCGTTGACCGGGATCACCGACGAGATGCTGCGCGGCGCGCCGAGATTCGCCGACATCGCGAGCGAGCTACTCGAGCGTCTCGAAGGCCGCCTGCTGGTTGCGCACAACGCTCACTTCGACTACGCGTTCCTGCGGGCCGAGTTCCGCCGCCTCGGGGTACGCTTCCGCGCGCGCACGCTCTGCACCGTGCGGCTATCGCGCACGCTGTTTCCCGAGCACCGCCATCACAATCTGGACAGCGTAATTGAGCGTCATTCGCTGCCCTGCGCTGGACGTCACCGAGCCCTGGGCGATGCGCAAACTCTGTGGGCGTTTGCCCGCGAGTTGCAGCGTTGCTTCGAGCCCCAGCGGCTGGCGGCCGCCGTGGCCGCGCTCACGCGGGCACCGGTTGTACCCCCCGGGTTGGATCCGCAGCAGTTCGAGGACTTGCCGGCGGCGCCGGGTGTGTACGTGTTCTACGCGCGGGACGGCAGCGCCTTATACGCGGGCAAGGCAGCCAACCTGCGCTCTCGGGTAGCGGCACACTTCGCCCAGGGGGCGGACCGCAGCCGGGAGCTGTGCCGTGCACTGGAGACCGCTTCGCTGGAGTGGACCGAAACCCCAGGCGAGTTAGGTGCGGCGCTGCGCGAGCTCGCATTGCTGCGCGACCTCAAACCCCGCTTCAACCGCCGGCGGGAGGCTTCGGAGGCGTGGTCGGTGCGGTGGCAGCCCGGGCGAGCGGCCGAGGTTGTCCCAATTTCAGAAGCCGGCGCCGATGGTGAGCCGGGTCTGTACGGAACATTCCGCAGTCGCACCGACGCCATGGCCGCGCTGAGCGGGCTGGCGCGCAGCCATCAGTTGTGTCCGATCTCGCTCGGGTTGGAGGCCGGCCCCGGTCCATGTTCCGGGCACGCGCAGGGCACGTGTCGCGGAGTGTGCATCGGCGCCGAGGCGCCGGCGCGGCATTCTCTGCGCACGACTGAGGCCCTCGCCCGACTGCGACTTCCCGATTGGCCGTTTGGGGGCCCCATCGGCGTGCGCGAAGCGGATGCGCGCCGTGCCGTATCTGAAATTCACGTACTCGACTGCTGGCGCTATTTCGGGACGGCACGCACGCAAGAAGAGCTGGAGGCGCTCGTGCTTCGGCGTGAGCTTCCACCGTTCGACCTCGACGTCTACCGCGTGCTGACCCGCCATCTGGGTCGGACGCAGGAACGATCGACCGTCATCGACTTCAGCCGCCGGAGCCTCTCGGATGAGTTGTGGTGAGAGCAGTGTGGCGTGTTGGCCGTCCATCCCGGCGCTCCGGGCGTACAATCGCGAGCCAGGCCACGGCGTGCATGCAGCCTGACCGGCTGTCGCTTCCTGCTGCGGGGCGCGTGGCAAAACAAAAAGTCGACGGCCGGCCCCCTGCCCGTCATGAATTGGAGCCCGCGATGGCAAAGGACCTCGGACCGATTCCGAAGGCGCCCCTGTGGCTGGGCACCGCAGGACTGTTCCCGTTTGTCGCGCTGGCCAGCGCGATCTGGGCGCTGCCCGAGCTGTACTTGCAGACTCTACTGTCCGCGTTGGTCTCCTACGGCGCGGTCGTGTTGAGCTTCGCCGGCGCATTGCACTGGGGCTTCGCCATGTTGCACCCGGAAATGTCCGAGCGGGACCGCACGGTGTTCATGACCTGGAGCGTGGTGCCCGCGCTGGTCGGATGGATCTCCATCTGGGCCCCGCCAAAGACTGGCCTGTTGCTCCTGATCGCGAGCTTCGGGATCCAATACGCCGCCGACCGCCAGCTCGCCCAGCGCTTTACTCTGCCATCCTGGTACCTGCCCTTGCGCGGCGGGCTGACCGCCGTCGTGGTCTTGTGCCTGCTGCTTGCTCTGGTCCACCTGGCGCGAGTCTGAGCGAAGCGTGGTGCGCCTCACGCGCGGGCGAGAAACCCGACCAGGGCGCGGTTGAATGCGTCCGGCTGCTCCAGATTGGATAGGTGCGATGCGCTCGGAATCACCACCAGCTCGGACGCGGGAATCGCTTTGTGAATCGTCTCCGCCATCGCGACCGGCGTGCCCACATCCTGTTCGCCTACGATCACCTGCACGGGACACTTGATCGCGCCCAGCCGCTCGGTCAGATCGATCTTCGGGATCGCATTGCAGCAGCCGATGTAGCCTTGCGGCGGTGTGCTCCGAATCATCTTGGCGACGCGGTCGACCACAGCAGGACGCGTGGCGAGGAACGGCTCGGTAAACCAGCGTTTGAGCGTGGGCTCCACCATCGGCTCCATTCCCTTCGCGCTGACTGTGTCGATGCGTTCCTGCCAGATGGGGGCCGCCTCGGGGCCGATACGGCTGGAGGTGTCGCACAGAACGAGGCTGCGCAGGACGTTCGGGTGCTTAAGCGCGTAGGTCATCCCGATCATCCCGCCCATCGAGAGGCCGACGAAGTGCGGCCGCTCCACCCGCAGCACCTGCAGCAATCCGTGCAGATCCTCCGCGAGCATGTCCAACGTATAAGGGCCGCGGGGCGCGTCACTCGCCCCATGGCCCCGGGTATCCACGCACAGCACGCGATACTTCTCACGGAGGGCGCGGACCTGGTCGTCCCACATGTGCAGCTCGCAGGCGAGCGAGTGGCTCATCACCACCCACGGGCCGGTGCCGTCGATCTCGTAGTTCACCTGGATGCCGTTGGCGCTGGTCTTCATAGGATCTCCTCTCGGGAATAGCACAGGCGCGACTGTACGACGGGCCCTCCCGGAGCGCCGCGCCGCGATCGTCGCAAGCGCAAATCTCCCACGACAGGATGGCTCCTGACAAGTCGCCTGCCTACGAGCCCGGCCCGGGGCACTGCTCCAGGGCCTGCCGGCGGCGGGGCCTCAAGTGCGGCTTGACCGCACCGAGGCTTCGATTCATCCTGCTCAACTGACCCGGCTCCGGGGACGGGGCGCGACGCGTCGGCCGACAAACAGCACAGCGAGAAAGAGGAGCGATGAGACTGGTGCAATTCATCGACCGCGACGGATCGCGGAGAGTGGGCGTCGCCTCAGACGACAGCGGGGAGGTGAGAGTGCTGCGGCAAGTGCAGCGCGTCTACGACCTCGCCCTGGAGGCGGGACGGCGCAAGCTCGCGCTGGCAGCGCTAGCGCAGGATCGCCTCGGCACCGAGACGGTGAGCTATGACGCGCTCATCGCCGAGCGCAGGTTGGCGGCGCCGCTGGATCACCCCGATCCGGCCCGTTGCCTGATCAGCGGGACCGGGCTGTCGCATCTGGGCAGCGCGGCCGCGCGCGACGCTATGCACGCGAAGCTCCAGCAGGACGAGAGCCAGCTCACCGACTCGATGAAGATGTTCAAATGGGGCATGGAGGGCGGCAAGCCAGCCGCAAACACGATCGGGGTGCAGCCAGAGTGGTTCTACAAAGGCGACGGGCGCTGCGTCGTCGCACCGGAGCATCCGATGGAGCTTCCCGCGTACGCGTTGGACGGCGGGGAAGAAGTCGAAGTCGTCGGCTGCTACGTGATAGGCGACGCCGGCGAGCCGCTGCGCATCGGCTTTGCACTCGGCAACGAGTACGCCGACCATGTCATGGAGCGCCAGAATTATCTCTATCTGGCGCACTCCAAACTGCGCCAGTGCTCCTTCGGCCCCGAGCTGCTTCTGGGGGACCTACCCGCCAACGTCACGGGGCAAGCACGCCTGCTGCGGAAGGGCCAGCCGGTCTGGAGCGACAGCTGGCTGTCCGGCGAGGACAACATGGTCCACTCGATCGCCAACCTCGAGCACCATCACTTCAAGTACCGCGACTTCCGCCGCCCGGGTGATGTGCACATCCATTTCTTCGGTGCCGCCACCGGCAGCTTCACCAAACAAGTCAAAACCGAAGTCGGAGACGTTTTCGAGATCGCCTCCGCTCAGTTCGGCCGCCCGCTGCGCAATGGGCTGGGCGCCGCCGCCGAGCGCGGGGAATTCATCGCCGTGCGACCACTATAGCAAGGACCTGCCGGACGAGGGGCGCGCTCATCCCTGGGCGAGAGGCTGAATCAGCTCCGGCCCTTCGTTCTTCACGTTGTTGACGCGGGTCGCGATGGGATAGGCGCGCATCTCGCCAGCGGGAAACGGCACCAGCAGCTTCCCGATCTGCGCCGGATCCTGCAGCTCGGGGTCCAGCCACCGCGAATAGTTCTCGGGCGCCACGATCACCGGCATGCGCTCGTGGATCGGCCGCATCAGCTCGTTCGCGTCGGTCACGACGATGGCGCAGGTGAGCACTGGCGCCTCGCCATCCCTGGCCCAGTACTCCCAGATCCCACCGAAGGCGAGCATGCGGCGATCCGCCATGCCGATGTGCCACGGCTGCTTCCCACCCGGGCGCTGCTGCCACTCGTAAAAGCCGTCCGCGGGGACAAGACAGCGGCGGCGCCGGATCGCGGTCCGGAACATGGGCTTGTCGAAGATCGTCTCGGCGCGCGCATTGATCGGTCTCACCCCGGAGAGATCCTTGGCCCAGCTCGGGACCAACCCCCACGACATCGCGTCCAGCTCGCGCTTGCTTTCCCGAATACGCACCGCCGCGACTTTCAACGTCGGCGCGACGTTGTAACGCGGCTGCAGTTGCGCCGCGTCCGCGGTGAGGAAGGCGTCGAACTGGCGTGCGATCTCTTCGACGGGTGTGTGGACTTCGTAGCGGCCGCACATCAGGATACGGCACCGAGCCGATCAATCAGATCCACCCGTATGTTAGCATCGACGCTGCGCGAGGGGGATCGCAATCCCGCCTTCGCCCGGATGCACGCGCATACAAGATCCGAGGAGACCCAGCATGATCCACGAGCTTCGCATCTACCACTGCATGCCCGGCCGGCTGCCGGACCTGAACAAACGCTTCGAGACCATCACGCTCAAACTCTGGGAGAAGCACGGCATCCGGCAGGCCGGCTTTTGGACCGTCCTGGTCGGCCCGAGCAACAAGGACTTGTACTACCTGCTGGAGTGGAAAGACATGGCCGAGCGCGAACAGAAGTGGAACGCCTTCGTCTCCGACCCCGAGTGGCTGGAAAAGCGTGCGCAGACCGAGCGGGACGGTCCGTTGGTCGAGGTGGTGGAGAACATGTTTCTCGCCCCCACCCCGTATTCCAAGATCAAGTGAACAGCGGAGGGGCACGAATCAACAGCGTGCGCGCTACCCCTTCGGTTGACGGTGCGTGAGCAATGCGCTGTCTTCGCTATTCACTATCCATCGCGCATCGCTATAGCGATTCCTTGATCAGCCGTCCATTGGCGGGCTGAGTGGGACGGGCATTCATGCTGTAGAGCTTGCCGAACACGCCTACCTGCTCGGCGGAGACGGTGACCGGTGCCTTCATCACCAACCACAACACGCCCTCGGTGCACGGGGGCGTGGTAAGCGAGCCCATGTACGCATAGTAGCCCCGCGACTCGGGCAGCAGTGCGTTGAGATCGACCGACACCTCGGGCAGCGCAACCTCGCGACCGGGCTGCAGCGGCAGATGCGGCCAGAGCACATGGAGAAACGCGTTCGGTGCGCCCGCCTCCATGAGCACTGCGACCACCGCCAGCCGGCCCTCCTGGCTTCGGTGGACCAGGTGCACCGCCATGTCATAGGTTTTGCCGTCGATGCGCTCCTCGCTCGGCTTGTGAAAGTGGAACTGCTTGAGATCGTAGCGCACGCCGTCCACGACGATGAAGCTGCCCTCGGCATAGTTGATCTGGACCGTGTGCCCCTCGTCGATGATCCGCAAGGCGGACGGTTTATAGTCGAATCGGATCGGCTCCAGAGCGAGCTTGGCGCCATCGCGGATATCGATCGGCGACTGGCGCTTGCCACTCTTGCAGGCTGCGTTTTCGGGGTCGATCTCGCTCCAATGCTGCGGGGCGCCCTTGCCCTCATAGCTCCACTCGAGCTTCTCGCGCTCCACCGGCTTCGCGACTGCCTTCCGTCTGGACACCCGATGCAGCGGCACGCTGTCCCGCGGATTGATACAGGTGGGTACCGGCACGACCGGGGCGAACTTGCGCTCGCTGTACTTCACGGGAGATGGCGCTGGCTTGGGTGGCTCCGCCTTGAGCGGCTCTTTCGCAGGCTTTGGCGTCTCGGCCTTGAGCTTCGCGGGCGCGACTGCGGCCGCAGCATCGGGCTTGGGGGTCTGCTGCGCGTTCCCGGCGTCGGCCGGTGCCGATTTTGCACTCGCCGCCGGTTCGGTCGTGCTTGGCGCTACCTTCTTGGCTTCCGAAGGAGGGACGTCGGTCTTGGGCTTCGCGTCGGCGAGGATGATCTTGGATGGTTTCTCGCCGGTGCTTTTCTCCGGCTGGCAGGCGCGCACGAGCACCTGCTCCTGGAGCGAACCCGGCGAGACGGTGGCGGGGAGCTCGACGTCGTCGAGGCGGATGCGGCGCAGCTCGGTACCATCGCCGCCGTAGAACACTCGCATGAGCGGACCGCTCGTGCGCCGCGCGCAGTCGAACCGCATCAGCGAATTGGCGCTGTAGTAGATCACGCCGGTATGTTCGGAGCGTTGCTCATCGACATACACCTCGCGCATCCAGGCGCGCACCTCATATCCGTCCCGCTGCAGGGCCTCGAGCTCGAGGTAGATCGCGCGCGGCGGACCTTGAGTGATATTCACCCAGTGCGCAGCGACCGCCGGCCCTGCGGCCAGCAGCAGCGCGAGCGGGATCCAGCGGGGGCGGCACATGTACTTGGTCTGCATCGCAATTGCGGATGCACGTCATATCGGCGCGCAACCGCGCCGCTTGAGCCGCCCCTGGCGGGCTGCTTGGACCGGCGCGCCGGCTCCGGTAGAATCCCAGCTTCTCGCCAGTCACCTTCAAACCATTAGCAAACAAGAGATTACATCGATGGACGACAAGCGCATCTACAACGTGAACGTCCTCTCGCAGGATGTCCTGCTCACTCCGGAGCAGGTGAAGGAGCGCGTCCCGATGACCGCGAGAGCGCAGAACACGGTATTGGACGGCCGTGCCGCGGTGGAGAAGATCCTGGACCGCGAGGATCACCGCATCATGGTGGTCGTGGGGCCATGCTCCATCCACGATCCCGCCGCGGCACTGGACTACGCACGTCGCCTCAAGCGGCTCGCTGACGAAGTGTCCGACACGCTCTATCTCGTTATGCGCGTGTACTTCGAGAAGCCGCGTACCACGACCGGCTGGAAGGGCTTGATCAACGATCCGCACTTGAACGACTCCTTCGCCGTCGAGGAAGGCCTGCAGCTCGCTCGCCAGGTGCTGCTCGACATCAACGAGGTCGGCCTGCCCGCGGGCACAGAGGCACTGGACCCGATCAGCCCGCAATACCTGTCGGACCTCATCGCCTGGAGCGCGATCGGTGCGCGCACCACAGAGTCGCAGACCCACCGCGAGATGGCGAGCGGCCTGTCCACACCGGTGGGCTTCAAGAACGGCACCGACGGCGGCCTGCAGGTCGCGATCAACGCCCTGCTATCGGTGTCCAACCCGCATAGCTTCCTGGGCATCAACCAGTACGGCCAGGTGGCGGTGATCCGCACCAAGGGCAACCGCTACGGGCACATCGTCCTGCGTGGCGGGACCAAAGGTCCCAACTACGACTCGGTGACGATCGCGTTGGTGGAGAAGGAGCTCGCCAAGAACAAGCTGCCATCCAACATCGTCGTCGACTGCAGCCACGCCAACTCCAACAAGGATCCGTCGCTGCAGCCGCTGGTCATGAACGACGTGGTGCACCAGATCATGGAAGGCAACCGGTCGATCGTCGGCGCCATGCTGGAAAGCAATCTCCACGCGGGGAATCAACCGATCCCGGCCGATCTGTCGCACCTGAAGTACGGCGTGTCCGTCACCGACGCATGCATCGACTGGGCGACGACCGAGGCGTTGCTGCACGAAGCGCGCGCCCGGCTCAAGGACGTGTTGCCGCGGAGGATTCCGCGCGCCGCCTCGGTTCGCAGCCTCCGCGGCTGAAACCGGTGGTCAACCCCGGCGACCGACTCTCGGCGGCCGGCGCGAGCTCGAGAAAGTCCGCAGCGCGGCTTCAGCGCACAAAGCTCACGACCACGCGCCGGTTGTGCGTGCTCTTCTTCTCGACCTTGGTGACGGCCACCGGCCCGATCTCTGCAGTGTTCGCCACGTGAGTGCCGCCGCAAGCCTGGAGATCTACCCCGGGAATGTCCAGGAGGCGAACCCGCCCGAGTCCCCTGGGCGGCTGCACGGACATCGTCTTCACCAGCTCGGGACGAGCGTCGATTTCCTCGTCCGTGATCCACCGCGGCAACACCCGGTGAGCCTCCTCGATCAACCGATTCAGTTTCTCGGTGATCTCGTCTCGGTCGAGTAGCCGATCCGGGAGGTCGAAGTCCAGCCGTCCATAGCCGGTATGGATCGAGCCGCCCGTGACGCCTGCGGGCACCACCGCGCAAAGCAGATGCAGGCAGGTATGCATGCGCATATGCCGATGACGCCGCTCCCAGTCGATCATCGCTCGCACTCTGTCACCGACGTTAAGCGTAGTGAGGCCGTCCGCGGGGACATGCCAGATCTCGCCGGGCCGTTCCCCTTTCCGGGTATCGCCGATGCGCACCTCACGCCCGTCCTCTGCGCAGATGACGCCCGCATCGCCCGGTTGGCCGCCGCCCATGGGATAGAACACCGTGCGATCCAGCCGGATGCCGTGCTCGTGGACCCCCGTCACCGTGGCCTCGCACGATCTCGAGTACGGGTCGACGTAGAACAGGCTCTCGGTCATCGCGTGAGCGACCGCCTCAGCGCATCACGAACGGGTTGGCCGTCGCCGCTCCGGTATTGACCCAGACGCTCTTGGTCTGCAGATACTCGTAGATCGCGTGCGAGCCGTTCTCGCGCCCTAGGCCGCTGTCCTTGTACCCGCCGAAGGGAGACATGTAGCTCACCGCCCGGTAGGTGTTGACCCAGACGGTACCGGATTGGATGCGCTCCGACATACGGATGGCACGGCCGATGTCCCGCGTCCAGACACCCGCGCCCAGGCCAAAGCGCACGTCGTTGGCAACGCGCACCGCATGGTCCTCGTCCTTGAAGGGAATCACCGACAGGACCGGCCCAAAGATCTCCTCCTGCGCGATGCGCATGCGGTTGTCCACGCCGGTGAAGATCGTCGGCTCCACGAACCAGCCCTTCCCGCACTCGGGCCGCGTCGCCGGGCCCCCGCCCAAACGTAGTTGCGCCCCTTCATGTTTGCCGATCTCGATGTAGGAGAGCACCTTGTCGTACTGCGGGCGCGTGGTCACGGGCCCCACCTGCGTTTCGACGCTGAGCGGGTCGCCCATCTTCGCGGTGCGCGCCAGGGCCAGCAGCTTTTCCACGAAGCGGTCGTGAATACTCTCATGCAGCAGCAGGCGCGAGCCGGCGATGCAGGTCTGCCCGGTGGCGGCGAAGATGCCCGATACGGCACCGTTCACGGCGTCGTCCAGGTTGGCGTCATCGAACACGATGTTGGGCGATTTGCCGCCGAGCTCCAGCCCGACCCGCTTGAAGCCCCGCGCCGCGGCCTCGTTGATCACGCGGCCGGTGGCGTCGGACCCGGTGAAGGCGATCTTCTTCGTGAGCGGGTGCTCCACCAGCGGCATGCCCACCTCCTTCCCGTAACCGGTGACGACGTTGACCACGCCCGCAGGAAAACCGGCCTCTTCCAAGAGCTTGACGAATTCCAGCGTGGAGACGGACGTGAACTCCGAAGGCTTGATGACAACGGTATTGCCGGCTGCGAGCGCGGGCGCAAGCTTCCATGCCGTGAGCAGCAGCGGAGAGTTCCAGGGCGTGATCGCGACCACTACGCCGAGCGGCTCGTGGCGCGTGAAGTTGAAATATCCCTTCTTGTCGAGCGGGATGACCGCGCCTTCGACCTTGTCCGCCAAGCCGCTGAAGTAGTAGTACCACTGCGGGACGTAGTTGAGCTGTGCGCGCATCTCGGCGATTAGCTTGCCGTTGTCGAGGACCTCGGTCTCGGCCAGTCGCTGGGCGTGGTTCGCCACCAGATCGCCGAGCTTGCGCAACAGCGCACCGCGCTGGCTGGGCGTCATCTGGGGCCAAGGCCCATCGGTGAAGGCGGCGTGCGCGGTACGCACGGCTTGGTCGGCATCCTGAGCGTTGCCGCGCGCGATCAGGGCCCAGGGCTCGCCGGTGAACGGGTTAAAGCTCTCGAACCACTCTCTTGAGGCGGGTGCGACCCACTCTCCGCCGATGTACATCTGATACTTCTTCACGGCATCTCCTCCGCGATGGGGAAGCGCGTGCCGACGCGTGGCGGCCGCGCGAAGAGCCGGGCGATGGGGTTCCCGGCCGACGGGGTGCTGCAGGAGGATGTTAGCCCAAGTTGGGCAGGTTCAGCTCGACCAGCTCGAGCTGCGTGAACAGCGCTTTGTGCTCAGGAGACTCGGACAAGGATTGCAGGCACAGGCCGACGCGCTTGCGCAGCTCGTCCTGGCTCATGCCGACGAACTCGCCCAGCAGGGTGGGGATATCATCCAGACCGCGCGCCCTCGCATCCACCACGATCTGCTTGAGTCGCTCTTCGATCGCGGAGCGGTCGAGATTCATGACGAGCTCTACAGTCTTATCTTGATCCACGGCTGACTCGTCCCTGAGAACGGTATGGCGCACCCCGGTCGCCGATGACGCACTCCGCCGGGGTACGAGCAGTATCGGCCCGGCGCGCGAGGATTTTATGGTATTTATCCACCGGATCGGGTCAAATGATTGCAAACTGGAGGACAGATGGATGCGTTCGATTTGACGGGCAAAGTGGCGGTCATCACCGGATCCAGCCGGGGCATCGGCCGGTCCATCGCCGAGCACCTCTCGGCCGCTGGCGCTACGGTCGTCATTTCCAGCCGTAAGGCCGCGGCCTGCGAGGAGGTTGCAAACGCAATCCGTGCAGCGGGTCGCCAGGCAGCAGCAATCCCGGCGAATATCGGGGACAAGAGCGAGTTGCAGCGCCTGGTGAGCGAAACCAGGCGCTTGCTCGACCGCGTCGACATCCTCGTGTGCAACGCAGCCTCGAATCCTTATTTCGGCCCGATGTCAGGGCTCTCCGACGAGGCCTTCGACAAGATTCTGCATAACAACGTCATCAGCAATCACTGGCTGTGCAACCTCGTGCTACCGGAGATGGCGGCGCGCAACGACGGGGTGGTGATCATCGTCTCCTCTATCGGGGGGCTCAAGGGGAGCGCTACGTTGGGCGCCTACGCCATCTCCAAGGCCGCCGACATGCAACTCGCCCGCAACCTGGCCGTGGAATGGGGCAAACACAACATCCGCGTCAACTGCATCGCACCGGGACTCGTCAGAACCGACTTCGCCCGCGCGCTCTGGGAGAACCCTGTGCTGCTCGAGCAGACTCAGGCGCGCACACCGCTCCGACGCATCGGAGAACCGCAAGACATCGGCGGCATCGCCGTGTTCCTCGCCTCTCGGGCCGGCGCGTTCGTGACAGGCCAGACCATCGTCGCCGACGGCGGCATCACCATCGCGGGCTGAACGCCTGCCGGGGCGCGGCCGACGCGCCTTTCGATTCCACAGATGCCGGCTCTGCGCGCAATCTGCACACCGTCCGCGCCGTGGCAGGGCCGAGTTCCCCTGCCGCCGGGCGAGCCCCCGGACGCTACCCGCCGGCGAAGTCCGCGCGGCCTCGCTAGCTCTTCTTGGAAAAGCCGAAAAGCTGGTTGACGAGAAACAAGAATACCGAAATGAACAGCGCGACCAGCAATGCTCGCCAGAACCCCCCGACCTGGAACCCCGGCACCAGCCATGAGGTGAACAGCAGCATCAGCGCGTTGATGACGAGCAGGAACAACCCAAGTGTCACCACGGTGATCGGCGCGGTGAGGATCACCAGGATCGGCTTCAGCGTGGCGTTGACCAGGCCGAACAGCAGGCCGGAGACCAGCAACGCTTGCCAGCCGCTGAAGCGCACGTCCGGGAAGACCTGCGCCGCCACCCAAAGGACGATGGTGTTGGCGGCCCAGAACCACAGGAACCGCACAAGAGGGTTGCCGTTTAGCATGCGGCATGTTAGCACCCGTGTAGCCCTGCTCCCCGCGTGAGGTGCAAGACCCCACCGACCAGGACCAGCCGTCCCGAAGGACCGTTCCGCACCGCGCTCAGGCCGTGAAGATCGGAGCTCCGTGGCCAGCCGAGATCATGGGCCGCGGCCCTGATCTCCGCCCCCGGAGTCCAGCCCGGCCACTGAGATCCCTCGGACTGTGGTCTCGCTAGGCCAGGTTCGCCGCACAGCCTCGACCTCCGGCACAGGCCTTGCTTTTCAACGGGTTGTGTAGCCCGCGCGGCAGATGCGGCCCGCTGCGCTCGCTTACACACCGAATATCGTGAACGGTGAATGACGGTGCAGAGAGCCCTCTCGAGCATGCTCGTAGCTGTCGCTCTGGCAGCTCCCGCTGCCGTGCACGCTGATATCTATCGATACGTTGACGAGAACGGCGGCGTCCACTTCACCAACCTGCCGACCGACAGCCGGTACAAACTGTACCTAACCACCACCAAGGAGCCGGATGCCGTCAGCTCGGCGCTTGTGAGCCGGGGCGTGCGCTACTACCCCAGCGCAGCGCGCAAGCGCTACCAATCCCACATTCTGGAGGCGGCACGCGCGTACCAGCTCGAACCCGCGCTCATCCACGCCGTGATCTCGGCCGAGTCGGGCTACAACCCTTTGGCCCGCTCCGCAAAGGGCGCACGCGGGCTGATGCAACTCATGCCCGACACTGCGAAGCGGTATGGAGTCGTCAACCCGCTCGATCCGCAACAGAACATCTATGGCGGCGCTGCCTATCTCCGCGACCTGCTCCGGCTGTTCGGAAACGACCTCAAGCTTGCGCTTGCCGCCTACAATGCCGGGGAGGGTACCGTGATCGAGTACGGCAACCGCATCCCGCCCTACCTCGAGACAACGCAGTACGTGCCCAAAGTGCTTTCCTACTACAAGCGCTACAAGGCTGCGATGTAACGATCGTCCCAACGCGCATCGTTGGGGTGAATGTGGGGGACGGGCGATCCGTCCCGGGTCGCGTACATCGTTTCTTTCAAACGCGGCCTACACCTTCCCCTGGCTCAAGGCGGCCGAAGCCCGGAGCGTGGTGGCTTGCGGGCACGAATGGTTCTCATTATTATTCTCTTCAGGAAGCAGCAAGGGTTGAAGACGGCGGCTGTCGTGGGACCGCCTTGCTCCGCTCAGCCCCGGACCCCAAACGCGTAGTTGCCCGTGGTCGCTGCATGTTCGGCAACGAGCATACCTTGCACGATGTCGGGCGTTTTCGAGTGAGATCATCTGTGTCGATTGGCGGGTAGCCCGATGGACGTGCTCAGCAATTGGCTGCTCCCGGCCGCGGCGATCGTCGTGGCGCCGAGCGCCTACGCCACGCAGTACCTGACCCTGGAGCAGGCGCAGCAGGCGATCTTTCCCGGAGCTACGTTCACCCCGGCGTTTATCACGATCACCGACCAACAGCGGAGCGAGATCGAGAAGCGCACCGATGTCAGCGTGCGCGTACGGGAACAGCGCGTCTGGCGTGTCTCGACGGGCGGCTTCTTCATCGTCGACGAGGTGGTGGGCAAGCACGAGTTCATCACCTATGCTATCGGCCTGAACGGGGATGGCAGCGCCCGGCAAATCGAGGTGATGGATTATCGCGAGAGCTACGGCTACGAGATCCGCAACGCGCAATGGCGCCGGCAGTTCGTCGGGAAACGCGCTGGCGACAAGCTCAGGCTCGACGATGACATCAAGAACATCAGCGGCGCCACGCTCTCCTGTCGGCACGTCACCGAAGGCGTCAAGCGGGTGCTGGCACTGTATGAGGTAGCGCTCAAGTGAATGGACCCGTGGAGATGCGGAGCGCGCGAGCACGGCTGAAGGTACCGCTGGTTGCGCACCCGCGCATGGATGCCCGTGGCCGCGTGCGCTTAGCGCCTCAGCCAGACGAACCGAGGCGCAGCGCCAACGGCGTCGCGGTGCATCGAGGGCATGCTGCGCAACGCAAAGGCGGGGCGGTGCGAGGTCGACAGGCGGTGGGTCTCTGGCCCGCAGTGCGGGCGGCCTCACTCGACGCCGCATAAGTCCGATCATGCGACTATCGCACGGGCATCGGCGCTGGGTTTACTGGAGCAGCGCGCTGCTGCTTGTCAGCGGCATCCTTTGGCTTGTCTTCCACTACTTCTTACGCATGCATGGGGAGCTTGGGGAGGGACCTAACCCCCTCGAGACATGGTGGCTGCGCCTGCACGGCGGTGCGGCCATGCTCGTCCTGGTTGTGCTCGGCTCGTTGCTCCCGGTACATGTCCGGCGGGGCTGGCACCAGCGTCGCAACCTGCTTGCGGGAGCAGCCCTCGGCACAGCGGCGCTGCTGCTGATCGCCTCCGGGTACACTCTCTACTACTTCGGCGGCGAGGAAGCTCGGCCGTGGATCAGCGCATTCCACTGGGGGCTTGGGCTGAGTGCACTGCCTCTAGTGATCTGGCACATCGGGCGCGGCAGGACGAAGGCAGAACCCAAGGTCACCAGCCGCCCAGACCTGATGAGCCCCGCCTCCGAACCCCTGCCAGCGGTGCGCAAACAGGTTTCCTGAGCGGAGGCTGCCGCGGAGCCCGTAGGCCCGGGATCAAGCCAGAGGGCCGAGTTGAGCAGCGTAGCGGCGGGCGCAAGTCATGCCAAAGGCGGTGGGCGCGATCCCCGGCCCCCGGTCATAGACTTCCTCCAGCCCCAGGCGCATGGCCGCGATGCGCTTGCCGTAGCAGAGCAGGGTATCCAGCGACTGCAACGTGAACACGATCGCCGGGAGCACACGCTGATACACCGCCTCCGCCTGCGCGTCGTCCGGGCTCGAACCGCTGCGCAGGGCTTGAAATACCCGTACCTGGTAGTCCACTGTGTCGGTCGCGGGAATCATTCCGGCACATCCGGCTCGCAGATTGTCGGGAAGCTCAAGGCCGCCACGGCCGTTGAAGACGGAAAGGCGGCCATCCAGCACTTCGATCAGATGGCGAATCGCCAGGAGCGGACCCTCCGCTTTGAGCAATGTGAAGTTGTCGCAGCGGTCCTTGAGCCGGCAAATGCTTTCCGGCGCTAGTCCCACACCGATGTAGTCCGGCGCATCCTGGATCGCGCAGGGTATGCGCACGCGATCCATGACTTCGGCGAAGAAGTCGGCGTACCAGGCTTCGGGTTTGCCGCGTTCCGCGGGTGGCTGCAGAATCGCCCAGCTTGCCCCGCGGTCCGCCGCCCAGTTGGCGAACTCGACCTGCGTCTGCACGCTGTGCTCGGAGACGGTGACGGCGATCGGCACTTGTCCGGCAACGTCGTCGATCACCCACTGCACCAGCGCCCGCTTCTCCTCGCCGCTGAGCTTAGCGGCCTCCGTCGCCAGCCCGAGGACCGCGATGCCGTGCGCAGCCGCTCGGGTGCAGGCCTGGACTTGGCGTCGCATCGCGGCACGATCAAGTCCGCCGTCGCGTCCGAAGAACGCGTAGAGCATCGGGTAGATTCCGGCGTAACCCTGGAGAGTGCCCATCTCCGCTTTCAGCCCGCACGCTCGGTCGCTTAGTCCCCGGCCCGCCCGACACTTGTCAGGAGCGGTCCGATTTGCAGTACACTATTTCCCGGGGGTTGCTCTTCACCCCAAGTCCGCCGGAGGTTAGCCATGGAGATGGTCCTGACCGAGGAAGACGCCGAGGCGATCCGCGTCAGGATCTCCGTGCTCAAGGTGGAGCACAGAGATCTGGATGCAGTGATCGCCCGACTCTCAGAGGATCCCGCCCAGGACGAGTTGCAGCTGAAGCGCCTCAAGAGGCGCAAGCTGCTCGTCAAAGACCACATCGCGATGCTTGAGCGTCAGCTCGTTCCCGACGTGTCCGCCTAGGACGGGACGGCAACGCGAGCTCCCGCCATCGGAGCAGGTCGGCGTCAGCAGTCCGGGCACGGGATTCGGTAGTAGGTTTTGGCAACGTAGGAGGCCACGTTCTCGATGTCCTCCGCGTTCCAATGGAGCGATGTGTTGGTTTGCCAGCGAGTCACTTGCGCGCGTACCTCGTCATAGGTGTGCGCGATCTTCTGGTCGCGCTTGAATGCGACCGAGTCGTGGCACATCCGGCAGTGGTTTTCGTACAGCATCTTCCCGCGCTCCAGATCCGCCGCCAACGCAGGTGCGCGGGCGATGATCGCGATTAGCGCGGCGAGCAGGGGTGAGCGAAGCGACATTCGATCCTCCTTCAAAGCGAGCCACAGGCTATTCCCGCCATGCAGCCAGCCGCTTGATCCAAGTCAAATGGCCCTCGCAGGGACAGACGCCGCGCGAGGTCGCGGCGCCGGCTGCGAGCCCGTGTCAGGGATGCGTCAGGCCGACGCTCGACAATGATCGACGATCTATGGACCGAATTTCAACCATTCGTGAGCACTCCATCAGACAGATGAGCGTTCGTTTATGCGTTACCGGCGCGGTGCTGCTCGTGCTGAGCGCCTGCTCGACGTTCTACACGTCGCGCCATCCGATGCCGATCGCGGATGTCGTCAACCTCAGCAAGTCAGGGGCCCCGCCGCCGGTCATCATCCAACGGATCCGGGACACCGGCACGACCTACGCGCTACGTGGCTCCGACTTCGCGAAGCTCAAGGCGGACGGGGTGCCGGATCCGGTGCTCGATTACCTGCAGCAGTCCTTCGTCGACGACATCGACCTGCAGACCCGTTACTGGGTCGAAAACGGAGGTATCGGCGGCTGTCGCTTCTGCTACCCGCAGCCGGTGGATGTGGACAAGCTGGAATCGGGCTACGGTGTGGTTCCAGCCCCGCCTCCGGGACGCTACCAGGTGAGCAAGCCAATGGGCACACCGGATTGGGTGCCGTACCCGCCTCTGGAGCGCTCCAGCGGAAGCCTCTCGGTCCAGGAGATCGAGAAGATGGCGAAGGATCGCACGCCGGATGCGCAGATCATCGAACGGATCAACCACTCGAACCTGACGAACGTGATCGGTGTAGGTGGCACTTTCACGGTTCGATCGCAGCCGGTTGCCGGCCTGTACGGGTCCGAACTGGCGCGGCTGTACAGCCAGGGCGTCAGCTATGCCGTGTTGGACGCCTTGCAGGCCAAGTTTCTCGCCCAGTTCATCGAAGCCGAACGGCTGCGCTACACGAACATGGTGGCCCCCGGGCCGATGCGCTGAGGTCGCGGTCACGCGCTGTCGGCTGTTAGCACGAAGGCGCCCGGTCGCGAGGATGATCGCGCTCGCCTAGGCCGCGCAGCGAACAACCACGAGAGAGCCGATCGCGCGCCTGTTCACCTGTCCTTGGCCCAATCGAGCGGGCTGGGCTTTGAATGCGTCCGCTGCACCGACACCTTAAGCCCATCTCTCACGTTTCGGACCGATCGGTCACGGCGCCTCGGCTCGAGGTCGACACCAATTTGATGTATTTGGCCATGACGCCACGGGTGTAGCGTGGCGCGGGTTGCGTCCACCGGGCCCGCCTCCGGGTAAGCTCGTCCTCAGAAACATTCACCTGCACGAGCCGGCGGTCGGCATCGATGGTGATGGAGTCGCCCTCCTGGACCAGTGCGATCGTGCCCCCGACGTACGCCTCCGGCGCCACATGCCCCACGACCATGCCCCAAGTGCCACCCGAGAAGCGCCCGTCCGTGATCAAGCCTACCGAGTCCCCCAAGCCCTGCCCGATCAGCGCGGAGGTCGGCGCGAGCATCTCCTGCATGCCGGGCCCGCCCTTGGGACCTTCATACCGGATCACGATCACGTCCCCCGGCTTGATCCGCTTTGCGACGATTGCCTCCATGCACTCGTTCTCGGAGTCGAACACGCGCGCCGGACCGCTGATCTGATGGCTCTTAAGCCCTGTGATCTTGGCGACGCAGCCTTCGGTGGCGAGGTTTCCGCGGAGGATGGCAAGATGGCCCTGAGGGTACATCGGGTTGTCCCATTGGCGGATCACGTCCTGGTCCTTGCGTGGCGCGCCAGGCACTTCATGCAGCTCCTCGGCCAGCGTCTTGCCGGAGATCGTCATGCAATCGCCGTGCAGCAGGCCGTGGTCGAGAAGCATCTTCAGCACCTGGGGCACCCCTCCCGCGCGATGGAAATCCACTGCAACATAACGTCCGCTAGGCTTCAGGTCGCACAGCACGGGAACCCTCTGGCGGACGCGTTCGAAGTCGTCGATGGTCCACTCCACCTCGGCGGCCGACGCGATGGCGAGGTAGTGCAGCACGGCGTTCGTGGAGCCGCCCGTCGCCATCACCAGTGCAATGGCGTTTTCGATCGACCGACGCGTGATAATGTCCCGCGGGCGCAGCTTCTTTCGTATGGCATCGACTAGCACCTCGGCGGATCGGGCCGCCGAATCTGCCTTCTCCGAATCGGGCGATGCCATCTGCGAGGACCCGAGCAGGCTCATTCCCAGTGCCTCGAAGGAAGAGGACATGGTGTTGGCCGTATACATCCCTCCGCATGCCCCCACCGTGGGGCAAGCGTTCTTCTCGATACCCTCGAAGTCCTCCTTGCTCATCCTTCCCGCGGTGAAGGCGCCTACCGCCTCGAACGGGCTCACGATGGTGAGAGCTTGGCCCTTCCAGTGGCCCGGTTTGATGGTGCCCGCATACACGAAGATCCCCGGCACATTCATCCGTGCCAGCGCCATCATCGATCCGGGCATGTTCTTATCGCAACCGCCGACCGCCACGACACCATCCATCAGTTGACCGTTCACGGACACCTCGATCGAGTCAGCGATCACCTCCCGCGAAACGAGCGAGTACTTCATCCCTTCCGTGCCCATGCCAATGCCATCCGTGACCGTGGGGAAGCCGAATGTCTGCGGCATGGCTCCCGCATGCTTGAGCGCGCTTACGATGCGGTCTACGAGCGGCTGGATGCCCGCGTTGCAAGGGTTCATGGTGGAATGCCCGTTGGCGACGCCGACGATAGGTTTGTCGAAATCGGTGTCGGTGAAGCCCACTGCGCGCAGCATGGAGCGGTTGGGCGAGCGGGGCACGCCCTGCGTGATGATTCTCGACCGCCAGTTGTCAGCCATGATGGATCTCCTATAGGCTTCTTGGTTGGTGTTCGCCTTTTCTCCGCGGCAGGCGTGGCACTCGCATCGGAGCAGCCCGCCCGCCCGGGAAGTATACGAATTTTGGAGGGGGGCGACGTACCTGCGCAATGCTTGCTTCCTGCGGCGACACCGCGCTGCGAAGGCGGGACGCAGCCCGATTGCCGTGGTGCCTCGCGAGCTTCCGGGAGGAGGCAAAACGCTCGAAACTCTGCGGCGTCTCGCCATGTCGGTGTCCCCGCGGCCAGTGGAGTCAGGGCCGCTGGTGGTCGCATGTCGCCGGCACAGCGGCGTTCGGACGTGATATGCCGCTCGCGTTTCGGATCGACCCAGACGGGACGCTCCTGGCGCATCTGGCAGACGAGAGCGCGACGTTGGAATTGGGGCGCCGGCTGGCGCACGCCCTCCAGCCGGGCCTCGTTGTGTACCTGATTGGCGAGCTCGGGGCGGGGAAGACCACCGTGGTGCGGGGATGCTTGCGTGCGCTGGGGTATCAAGGCCGG
>Ga0335085_10003280_pt1 | contig 28300 bp, 18 predicted proteins | sample Lox_Sample_45_FD_206712 | JGI IMG/M metagenome (GOLD analysis project Ga0335085, IMG submission 206712) | Soil microbial communities from Loxahatchee National Wildlife Refuge, Florida, United States - Lox_Sample_4.5 | ecosystem: Environmental > Terrestrial > Soil > Wetlands | place: USA... | reverse complement strand
GAGGCCGACACTAGCCAGGGCGATCAGCACATGCAAAGGCTTGCGCATTGGGGGCTCCCTAGACCGTGATGCACTGAAGATCGCGCAACCGCCAGACCCACCGGCCGCGGTTTATTCTGATTTCAGCTGTCGCGGACTGGACCGATGCCCGTCCAATATTGTACGACGTGGCGCCATGTACTGATCATGACAGCGCGATGCTCCCATAGAGCATACCCCGTTCGCGGGACAAAGCAAGCCCGCCATGAGCTGCCGTGTCGTGAGCTCGGCCCGATTGCGGGCGCGCTCCGCAATGGCTGCCAGCACGCGGAGCCGCGTGCCGAGGTCGCGCCGGGCGAGGCCGTGCGCATGCTCAGGTGCCCGCAAGATCGCGCTCGCGCATTCGGGGCGCTGCCGATGCGAATCCGAACGCCATGACGCAGCCGGCGAGACATCCGGCTCATCGCGGGCTCACGCGCAACGCGAGATGCTGGGGCTACAATCCTGTACACGCGCGCCAGCAAAACCGCCCGGTACCGGCGGGCGCTCACGGAAGGACCGCGCCATGATGACATCCGCAAGCGTCTCCAACGATCGGAAGCAGTTCTATGCCGAGCTCGATGCGCTGAAAACCGGCTTCGACGCGATGGCACCCGAGCTGGAAGCGACGGTGCGCGATCCGGCGCTCGGCGTTGAGGGTTATGTGGTCGTCTGGAACACGGGCATCAGCGTCGGCGGCCCCTTGGAGCGTTGTGGCAAGGGCGGAACCCGGATCACTCCGAGCGTCTCCCTGGAGGAAGTGAAGATGCTGGCGCGGACGATGGCGCTCAAGAACGCCGCGGCTGCGCTGCCATTGGGCGGTGCGAAATCCGGGCTCAGACTGGACCCGGCTGCACCCGGGTTCGAGCGACAGTACCGCCGCTTCGTGCGCCTGTGCGCACCGCTCCTGGTGGAGAACGGCGGCCCGTTCGGCGGGTTCGGGTTCGATATCGGCGCGCGTCCCGAGCATGCACTATGGGCGTGCGACGAACTGAAGTCGACGCGATGCTTTACGGGGAAGCCGCTCAGCATGGGCGGCACCGATTACGATCGCGAGGGCATCGCCGGGCTGGGCGTGGCCGTCGCAGGCGCCACCATGATGGAAGCGCAGGGCGCAAGTCCGGCGAACGCGGGCTTCGCCGTTCAGGGCATGGGCGCGCTGGGTGCAGCGGTGCTGCGCTACTTCAGCGAGACCGGGGCTCGCTTAGCGGCACTCGGCGACCCCAGATACGGCGGGACGTGGACGTTCGATCGACCGCTGTCCGCCGATCTGCATCAGGCGCTGGTACGGCAAGATACGCAGGCGGCGAGCTCGCTTCTGGCCAAAGAAGCAAAGCTCATCTCCGGCAACGCGGAGGAGGTCCTCTACCAAAAAGTCGACATCCTGTTCCCCTGTGCCGTGCAAAACGTGATCACCGAGGAGAATGTCGAGCGGGTACAGGCTGCGCATGTCTGCGAGGGCGCGAACGGTCCGATCACCGGAGCTGCGCGCACCGAGCTTACCCGCCGCGGCGTTCCGCTGGTCCCCGATTTCATCGCCAACTCCGGGGGGATCATCGCGGCCTTCGTCGAGTTGACGTCCACGGCGTCCAGCAAGGTCGACGAGGCGAAGGCGCTGACGCGCGAGAAGATCGCCGCGAACGTGCGCAGGCTATTCGAGATCGCAGGGCGCTGCGACGCTGAACCGCAGGACGCCGGGCTATACCTGGCGCTTGCCAGGATCAACGCCAACTCGGTGCAGAGTTAGGGAAGCCTCATCCAAGCGGACTTCCAGACCCTTTAGGAGCATTCACGCGGCGACGCGCGCCCCAGACCACGCGTTCACGCCCGCAGCGGCTCCAGCCCTCTCCAGTCGAATGCGAGGCCATGGCCAGGCCGCTCGGGTGCGACGGCGAACCCATCCGGGTTGAGCTGCACGCTACCGGAAAGGTATTGGTCGAGCCCGAAGCCGTGCATTTCCAGGAATGACCGATTCGGCACCGCGGCCAGAAGGTGTACGGTCACGTCGTGAGCGCCGTGGGAGGTAACGGGAAGATTGAACGCCTCGGCGACGTGCGCCACTTTCATCCATGCCGTCACGCCGCCGCAGTTGGTGACATCGGGCTCGGGGAAACTCACGGCGCCGGCGCGCATGTACGCGCTGAACTCGTGCAGCGAATGCAGATTCTCACCGGCCGCGATCGGAACGCCGCCCTCGCGCACGATGCGCGCGTGCCCGTGTACGTCGTCCGGAATCGTGGGCTCTTCCAGCCAATAGACGTCCAGCTCGTGCAGCGCGCGCGCCCCGCGGATGGCCTCGTCGACGCTCCAGCGCATATTGGCATCGACCAGCAGCGGAAAGTCGGGTCCCAGGCGCTCGCGCATGGCGCGCACCCGTGCCACATCCTCGCTCAGTTTCGGCCGGCCGACTTTCATCTTGATGGCACGGAAGCCTCTGCCGACATTGGCATCGGTCTGCGCGAGCAGGTGCTCGAGCGGGAACTGCAGGTCGATGCCTCCGGCATAACAGGGCACCAACGGATCATGGCCGCCCAGCAGCCGCCACAACGGCACGCCGTGCTTGCGCGCCTTCAAGTCCCATAGCGCGATGTCCACGGCGGAGATGGCGAAGGCGGCCGCCCCGCCGCGCCCGCCGTAGTGCAGCGCCCACCACATCCGCTGCCAAAGCCACTCGATGCGATCGGCCTCCTGGCCGGCGAGCAGAGGCGCGAGGTCGCGCTGCAGGATGTTCTGGATCGCCCCGCCGTTGGCGCCCACGGTATAGGTATAGCCGCTGCCTTCGGCGCCCTCCTCGTCGCGCAGGCGCACCGTGGCAAGCTCGAAATGCGTCATCGTGCCGTGCGTGCTGTCGGACAGGGCGACGGGAAGCGGAATGCGATACAGGGCGGGTTCGAGGACCTTGATCTTGGCTCCCATGGCATGCAATCGCGGGTCGGTGGTCGATGGCCGGTAGAATACCGATTCGGGGCGGATGGCGCGCAGGGAGCGCGTCCGACCGACGAGGAGACCGGGCGTCCCCGGTGTGCTTCTCCATGGGCGAAGGCAACCGCAGCCCCGAGGCCCGCGCTGAACCAGATGCGATTAAGAGTCGACGACAAGACGGTCTACGCTTACACCGGCACCAAGCCCTTGGTCGCCGCGCAGCGCACGGTGATGTTCGTCCATGGCGCGGCCAACGACCACAGCGTCTGGGCCCTGCAGAGCCGCTATTTCGCTTATCACCGTTTCAACGTGCTGGCTGTGGACTTACCCGGCCACGGCAAGTCGGCGGGCCCGGCGCTGCCTGCAGTGGAAGAGATGGCCGACTGGGCTGTCGGTGTGCTGAACGCCGCCGGGATCGAGCGGGCGGCGCTGGTAGGCCACAGCATGGGGTCGCTCATCGCGCTCGAGGCGGCCGCCCGCCACACGCAGCGGGTGGAGAAGCTCGCGCTGATCGGCACTGCGTTCCCGATGCAGGTGTCCGACACGCTGCTGTCGACGGCGCGAGAGCACGATCACGCGGCCGTAGAGATGATCAATGTCTGGAGCCACAGCCCTGCCGGCCAGGTTGGCGGCAACCGAGTGCCCGGGCTGTGGATCATGGGCGGCAGCATGCGCCTGCTCGAGCGCACCGCCGAGCCTCTGTACAGCGACTTTGCCGCGTGCAACCGCTATGCCGGCGGCCTGGAGAGCGCGGGGAAGGTGGCCTGCCCCGTGCTCATCCTCAGCGGCAGCCGGGACTTGATGACGCCGCCGCGAGCAGCTCAGTCCATCGCCGGCCGGTTCGCGCAGGCCAAGAGCATCACGCTGGATGGCGGCGGACACGACCTCATGGCCGAGCAGCCCGACGCCGTGCTCGATGCGCTGATTGCGTTTCTCTGATCCGGGTGCAGGCGCGGAGGCTGCGTACGCCGCGGCATCCCCTCAGTCGGGTTCGGCGGCTCAAGGGATAAAACTCGTCACCTTCTCCGCTTGCTCGAGCAGCTTCTCGGCGCTGCTCACTTCGAACTTGCCGGGCTCTTCGATGTTCAGAGTCTTCACCACGCCGTCGACCACCAGCATGGAGTAACGCTGGGAGCGCACACCCAGCCCTCTCGCCATGAGGTCCATCTCCAACCCGAGTGCCTTGGTGTAGAGCCCGCTGCCGTCGGCTATCATCCGCACCTTGCCTTTGGCCCCTTGCTCCTTCCCCCAGGCGCCCATCACGAACGCGTCGTTGACCGACAGGCACCAGATCTCGTCCACCCCTTTGCTCCTGATCTTGTCGGCGAGGCTGAGAAACCCCGGCAGATGCTTGGCCGAGCAGGTCGGCGTAAACGCGCCGGGCAATCCGAAGATGGCGACGCGTTTTCCCTTGGTGAGATCCTCCACCTTGAATGCATTGGGACCGACGGTGCAGCCGGGCGTCTCCTCATCGATAAATTCCCAGACCGTACCCGCGGGCAGCTTGTCTCCGATCTTGATGGCCATCGCGCTCTCCTTGTCGTTGGGGTGAACACCAGCCATTGTAGCGCCGGCCTATAATTGCGGCCTCGGGAAATCCGCCACGCAGCATGAGCCAGACCCCGATCCAGGACGACGATCAGAGCGAAGACGATGCCGGCGCGCCGCCCATCCCCGCCGGTGCGAAGAACTACATCACGCCGCGGGGCTACGCACTTCTCAAAGAGGAAGCGCTGCAGCTTCTGAACCGCGAGCGTCCGGAGCTCGTGAAGGTGATCGCGTGGGCGGCCGCGAACGGCGATCGCTCGGAGAACGCGGACTACATCTACGGCAAGCGGCGCCTGCGCGAGATCGACCGGCGCATCCGTTTCCTCACCAAGCGCCTGGATGCGGCTGAGGTGATCGATCCGGCGGCGCGAGAGGAGACCGACCAGGTGTTCTTCGGCGCCACCGTGACCTTGCTCGACGAGGACGGCAACCACAGCACCTTCAGCATCGTCGGCATCGACGAAGCGGACGTCTCACATGGCCGCATCAGTTGGGTGTCCCCGCTGGCCCGCGCGCTGCTCAAGCACCGCGAGGGAGATCAAATCACCTTCCAGGCTCCCGGCGGCAACCAGATGCTCGAGATCGTGAAGGTGGAGTACAGGGAACTGCCGTGATTCGTGACTCGTGATTCGTGGCTCGCAACGTGCTATTCATCTGCAACCGTGTCAGCTCGCGGAGGCCTCCTGGATGCCCAGCGAGACCCATCCGCCATCCACCGTTGATCATTCACCAAGATTACGAATCACGAGTCACGAATCACCGGTTCACTGGCACCCGATCATCCCGTCCTGCTCGAAGTACTTCGTTCCACCTGGGCAGTCGATCTTCGCGGCGCCGGGTTGGAGCCGGCACTTGAACTTGTTGCCCGCCTGAGAACCCGGCACCAGCACCCATCCTTGCGGACAAGGCGCGGCAGCGGCCGGCGCTTCCTTCGCCGGCTCCGGCGTCGTGTCGCCGATGACGACCATGGACACGCGGCGCTCGCCCTCACAAGGCCGCCCCGTTCCCCGGGTGGCCCCACGCGCAACCACGGTATAGCTGCCCGCCTTGGTGTAGGCATGCTTCACCAGCATCTTGCGTACCCCGCCGTCCATGAAGGTGTGGATCGCCTCCGGCGCCCCGTCGCCGAAATCCAGCGCCAGCTCGCAACCGAGGATCCGCGTCACGCCGTGATCCCGGATGCCGACCTCGAACTCGACCTCCGGTGATACGTTGCCGGTCAGGTGCGCCGGGTTGGGCTTGACGTTGAGCGAATCCACCGCCACGGCCGCGGCTGCCGGGAGGGCGCACGCCAGAAGCAGGCTGCCGGCGATTAGCGGTGGCGCGGTCGAACGCGGCATGGTGGACTCCTTCCGGTGGCTGCCCCTAGCCCGGATATTTCATGAGGGACTCGGGATGATGGCGGGGCGAGTTCCGAGCCAGTGTTGCCTCGACCGTCGCAGCCAATAGCCATGACTATTGGCCAGACGGGCATGGCAAAAATGGCCGGAAGTCGCCCGCCAGGTCCCGCGCAGCGCGGAGCAGGTTCCGTCGGCCTTGGCCGATGGATGTGACCGCGGAGCGGGAAAAGGCGCGCCGTGATCATGCGCGGTTCCTATGCGCGCCTTCACGGTCGCATCCCCAAGGGGGCCCCTGCTCCACGTTCCGGCGCGCCCGAGTAGCCCGGCGGTACAAAACTTACCAGCTCCGGTTTCGCCCAGTTGGCCGTCAATCAAGACGTCGATCGAGATTCGGGGCGTCTTCATGAAATATCCGGGCTAGCTCTACTCGGACGACGAAGCGGTGCGCAGGCCGACTCTCCCGCGATCGGGCCACTCGACGCACATGCGGCGTGTGCACCCCCTGCTCTGGCTCGTGGCGTACGAGCAACCCGCGCATCGATCACGGGCTGCACGAGCGACGAGCCGAAGGATAATACAGCAGCCGACGAGCACGGATGCTGCGTGCGCACCCACCCGCAAGCGCCTTCCACCCGGTCCTCGCCCGCGGCCGCCGCCTCGCCCATCACAGCGCAGCGCGACGAAGCCTGCAGCGGCACGGCTGCCACGATGCTAAGCTGCCCGGTGACCCGGCCAGGCGACGTCTACTTCGGCGCCACCGGCCACCCTGTCGACCACCGCGCCACATGACTGCATCCCCGCCGGCGGACCTGTCCAGCGTCGTCGCCTTCTACGACGCACACCCGATCAATGAAGAGCAGATCCTGCATACGCTGCAAAGCCGCGGGGTCGCGCTCGCCAGCCTCACCGAAGAACTGCTCAAGGACCATGATCAGGACCACTTCGGCGGGACGGAAGCCAACGACATCCTCGCCGCCAAGGCCGGCATCACCCCAGACCATCTGGTGCTCGATGTGTGCAGCGGAATGGGCGGCCCGGCGCGCTACCTCGCGCATCGGATCGGCTGCCGCGTGGTCGGGTTGGACTTCACGCGCAGCCGCTACCTGGGCGCGCAACGGCTGACCCAGCTCGTCAAGTTGGATCATCTGGTGCGATTCGAGTACGGCAATGCGCTCGACATGCCCTTCGAGGCCGCGAGCTTCGACGCCGTCATCGGGCAGGAGGCCTGGTGCCACGTGCCCGACAAGCCCCGGTTGATCGCCGAATGTGTGCGCGTCGCGAAGCCCGCCGGGGCAATCGCGTTCACGGATATCCTGCGCCGGCCCGAGCTTTCGCACGCGCAGATGCGGCGGCTGCAGCGCGAGATGACCTTCCCCACGCTCGCGACGCTCGACGAATATACCGCGCTGCTCAGGCAGCATGGCTGTACCGTGACGAGCGACGATCTGAGCTCGGACTGGGCACGCATCCTGGTCCAACGCCTCGCCATGTATCGCGGACTCGAAAACGAGACGACCCGCAAGTTCGGCGCGGACCACTTCCGTCGCTGGGATCAGACGTACGCGTTTTTTGTCGGCTTGTTCTCGGATGGCAGGCTGGGGGGCGGGCGGTTCGTAGCACGCCGGGAGGCAGAGTAATGCTCTGCATGCGACCTGTGACGTCTACTTGAGACGCGTGTCTCGGCCCCGGAGCGCTGAACCCTTCCCCGAGGGGTTTCGGCCGCGTAGACGGCCGGCGAAATGCCTAAATTTGGAGCGGGATCGGCCGATGCCTAAGACAGGCCCCTATCCCAAGCCAGCAGGCACGAGGTCCGATGTTCACGATCCCCTTGGAACCAGCGGCGCAGCCATCCGCTCCGGCGGATGCCCGGCTCACAGCGGAGGACGAAGCGGCGCTCACCGCGCTGTTCGCCGATTGGGACAAGCTCGCAGCGCAGAAGGACATCGTGCCGCCGATGTCGCCGCTCACCTCGCAGTTGCTGTCGCTGGATCTGAACGACCCCCAGGCGACGCTGGTGCTCACCAAGATCATCGAGACCGATCCGGCGCTCACTGCGCGCATCCTCGGGCTCGCGAACTCCGCCGCGCTGGCTCGCGCTGGAAAGCCGGTGTGCGAGGTGCTTGCCGCCGTCATGCGCCTGGGCGCGGATCCTACTTTCGAGGTGGTCTTCACGCAGCTCGCGGCACTGTGGCTGCGCGATGCCTCGCAGCTCCCGGACCAGGCCCAGCTCCACGAGCTGTGGCTGGAGTACCTGATCTCGGCATTCTGTGCGCGCGAGCTCGCCGCCGCCGTGGACGATGCCGAGATCAAGCCTTCCGTCGCGTATGCCGCCGGACTGCTCCACGATGTCGGAACGCTCGCATTGTGCTTCGCGGAACCCCGGCCGATGTCGCGCTTCCTCGGCAGCGCCTATGGCATCGGCACGCCGCTCTACGATCGCTTCGTCGACGCGCATACCAACCTCGGCGCGGCTCTGTTGCAACGCTGGCGCACTCCGGAGCAGCTCGTTGCCGTGGCCTCCCGGCATCACGCCGGCTTCGCGCCCGAGGAGTCGGCGCTGACCGGGATCGTGTTCCTCGCCGACCATTTGCACCAGAAGATCCTGGACCACGAGTGCGGACGCTTTCAGCGGGCGGTCACCACGCCACCGGGCTGCTTCGGCGGAGCGACGCACGAGACGACTGCCGCGCTGCTCGGCTTGGGCCTTACCGACCGGCTGGATGAAATCGTCGCCCGCGTCGCGAGCGAAAGCCAGCGCATCGATGCCTTGGCCGCAGCGGTACCCGGCTAAGCCCGCCCGTCCCCACCGACGCTCATCGGCAGTTCGCTCACCGCATCGGCCCACGGCGACGCGATCTCCGTCGCGCCCCAGTTGGTCGTGCCGCTGCGCAGGACCGCGCTGGGGCAGGCGAACTTGAACGGCAAGGTTTGCCGACGCACCCGAGCATAGGCGAAGCGCGCGGCCAACGCGGCATGCACGTCGTCGGGCAACAGCTCGTCGCCGATCACCAGCTCCCCCTCGCTCGCATCCAGCCGCGGCAGATGGAAGGCCTCGTCCAGGCTCTTCGCGTGATCGGTCAGGAACGACAGCAGCTGCATCACGGCCGGCAAGATGCGCCGCCCGCCCGAGGCGCCCAGTGCGAAGCGCGCGCCGCCGTGCTCTGCAATCACAGGGCAATAGTTCGTCAGACAGCGCTTTCCGGGCGCGAGCGAGTTGGGTCTGCCTGGCTCGGGATCGAACCACATGATGCCGTTGTTCATCAGGATCCCGCTTTGTGGCAGCGTGAAGCGCGAACCGCAGATCGACAGCAGCGTCTGCGTCACTGCTGCCATGTTCCCGTGCCGGTCGACGACGCAGAAGTGCGAGGTGCATCCGGCGGAGCGGCCGCCTTCCACGTCGCCCATGCGTGTCAAACGCGACGCGTAGGCTTCCTGCAGGCACTCGGCATACGCGACGTAGGTGCGCGCATCCGGCGCCGCGCCGGGTGCGACCCGCCGCTCGAGGTTGCGCAGCGCGCTCGCCAGCGTCGGACCCGCAGTGAGCTCGGGCGTGGCGGCGATGCCGGCGCGGCGGTACCCGATCATCAAAGGCTCGACAAGCCGGGCACGATAGCTTGCCAGATCCGACAGCGAGAGTGCGCCGCCTGCCTGCTCCACGTCGCCGGCGACGCTGCGCGCTAGGTCGCCTTCGTAGAAATCGCGCGGGCCCGCTTCCGCGAGGCGCTGCAGCGACATCGCGAGACGCTGCTGCGCCAAGCGCACTTCCGTGCGCGCGGACCATGCGGGCGCGGGCGGCAGGCCATCGTGCAGAAACGCCGCCCGGCTTGCCGCGTAACGGTTCAGATCGGCCGCTGCGGCCGCGAGATGGTGCGCGGCGAACCAGTCGATCAACAGGCCCTGTTCCGCGCATTGGATCGCTGGCGCTACCAGGTCCTTCCATGCCATCCTGGCGAAGCGCTCGTGCGCGATCCGCATCCCGTCCACGGTACCAGGCACTGCAATCGACAGCGGCCCATGGACGTTGCGGTCCTCCTTCACCCGCGCCCAGGGGAACAGGTCCGACGAGACGCCCTCTCCCGTCAACGGGAAGTCCGCGGCGTCGAGCGAGGCAGGCGCGCGCATGCCGAAGTCGACGACGTGGTAGCGGGCTTCGGCGGCGCGATACAGCACCATCGCACCGCCCCCGCCCATCCCGCTCATCCAGGGCTCGAGCACGCCGAGCGCGAAGGAGGTCGCGATCGCCGCGTCGACCGCGTCGCCACCCTCCGCGAGCACTTGTGCACCTGCCTCCGCAGCACGCCGGTGCTGCGCGGCGACGATGCCCCCTTTGCTCTGGACCGCCGGCTTGAGGAGCCGCAAAGACGTGCTGAAGTTGTCCATCGTGACGAGAGTGAAGCGGTGGAAAGGTGAAGACGTGAAGAGGGAATTTGCGCCGCGTGCGCGGCGCCGTCCATCTCATTCACTCATTTGCTTCTACACCTCCTCATCATAAACCCTAACCGATCGGTCACCCGCATCGCCCCGGCGAGCGTCCATCAAACGCCGTGGGTCGCCGGCCTCGCCGTTCTGCTGGCGTATGCCAGCCCCGCGCCGAGCAGCGCGAGCAGTGAGCAGAACGCGCCGAGCGCACCGAAGCCGCCCGATCCGAGCAGGATCGCGCCGACCGAGCCTGCCAGCAGCCAGCCCATGCTGTTCATCGTGACGCTCAATCCGAACAGCGTGCCGCGCAGCTCGCTCGGCACCTCCGAGAGCAGGGCCACGAGCGAGGGGCGGCCGGCGGCGTTCGCAAAAGAAAATCCGAAGCCCAGGGCAACCGATGCAGCCAACCCGGGATGCCACAGCAACGTGGGCAATGCGAAGGCGGCGGTGAGCGTGCAGGTGGTCGCGACGACCAGGGGACGCGATCGCGCACGATCGGCGATGCGCCCGCCGAGCAGATTCCCGATCAGGTTGCCCACCGCCACCAACGCCAGCACCAGGGCGAGCATCGCCAGTCCAACGCCGTACGTGTGCTGCAGGTAGGCCGGCAGATAGATCGCCAGCGAGGCGAAACAGGCCCGTTCGGTGGTGCCGGCCCCGAGCACGCAGATCAGGCGCGGTTGGGCCAGTCTGGCCAGTGGCGCTCGTCGATGCGGAACGTCGGGATGCCGGGTCGGGTCAGGAGGCGTCGCGAGGCGCACCGCGATCGCGAGCATCACCGTAAGCGCACCGTGCACGGCAAGAGCTCCACGCCATCCGCCAAGCGTCCCCAGCAACGTGACCAGCGGCACACCGAGCACCAGCGACAGAGACTGGCCGGTGATGATCCAGCTCAGTGCCCGTCCCCGTGAGCCCGCCGGCATCTGGTCCGAGACCGCTGCGAACACGGTGCTCATGAACGCGCCTCCGCCTACACCCGAGATCAGCTGCCATATCGCCGCCGCCGAGTAGGAAGGCGAGGCAGCAAAACCCAAGCGTGTGGCTCCGATCAGCACGATACCGCCGACCAGGAACGCACGCCGGCCAAGCCGGTCGGAAAGTGCGCCCATGATCAGTGAGGCACTCCCCCAGCTGATCGACTGCAGAGCAAACAGATGCGCCACCGTGGGGAGATCGGTGGACAAATCGTGGGCAATCGTCTGCAGGAATGGAGCGGCAGCGGACCCGGAGGAGGTGACCGCGAACGTAGCGGCGCTGAGCGCAATCAGCATGGCGACGGTTCTTGCATCGGTCATCGAATGACTCCGGGTCTCGCGTCGGCGGGCGGCCGTCCAGTGGTGCGGCAGCGGTGCAGCGCCCTCATCTTTCGCCGCATGCCGCCATGCTCGCGCCGGGAGACCACACCACCCCCACGACGCGCGGTCGCAATGGTCTCAGCCTCGCGCCCCCCCGGCAAGCCAAACTTGCCCGCCGTGCCAGGCGCGTACTGCGTGGGCTGGCGATCCCTAGCCCGTTGCTGCCGCCGAGCTGCGGTCGGTTCGCGGGCGGAAGTCACGCACCGAAAAACTCTGACAGAGTGATGCAGAACGCACGCTGATGGTCTTGGCGCACAGCGATGGGAATGCGAGCCCTCGCACGTTCAAACACTTGGGCGCGTGTGCGCCCCGCAAAACTCCCGCGGGCGCTCGCGTCGTGGCTCCTGCATCAAGCTGCTAACCACCGGCACACGCTATCCTTGACGCATGCGATGCGACCGTGCACGTCACGCTCTGCGCCGCCGGCTGGCGCTGCTGCTCTGCAGCCTCTGCGTGCTGTCTGCACCGGTGCCCGCCGCCATGCTGGAAACCGGAACCGGGCTCGCTGCACTCTACGAAGCGCAAGTGGACCGCCGCCTCGAGCTCCCCGAGGCGGAGCGGCGCTTCTATGCCGCCAGGTTGGCCGCCGCGCTGTTCGACGTCGGGCTGTACGCGCTTCCGCCCGAGTACTTTGTGTTGGTCGACCAGGATCCGCGCGTGCAGGCGATCATGGTCTATTGGCTCTCGCCGGCTCGGGAGTTCGAGTTTGTCGGCGCCTCTCCGTGCTCGACCGGCAGACCGGGACAATACGAGCACTTCTACACGCCCACCGGTGTATTCGAGCACACCGTCGCCAACCTGGACTTCCGCGCCGAGGGCACCAAGAACGCTCAAGGGATTCGGGGCTACGGTATGAAGGGGATGCGGGTATACGACTTCGGCTGGGTGCAGGGGGAGCGCGGCTGGGGGCGGCCGGCACAGAGCAGCATGCGGCTGCAGATCCATTCCACGGATCCCGACCTGCTCGAACCCCGCCTCGGTTTGCCTCACTCCAAGGGCTGCATCCGCATTCCGGCCACACTGAACCAGTTCCTGGACCGCTATGGCATCCTCGATGCCGACTACGAGCACGCCATGGCCGAAGGCAAGACGTTCTGGGTGCTCCGCCCGGATCGCGAGCCGACGCCCTGGTCGGGACGCTACCTGGTCGTGATCGATTCCAACCGCAGCGAACGGCCTGGCTGGGCATCGGTTCCCCCCGCACGTCGTTGACCCGCGCCGAAGACCGATGTCACCGCGCGAACGACAGGATCGCAGCGTGAGCGCGGCGTCGCGGGCGCCGAGTCGTGATCGCGATCCTGGATCCTTGCGCCTCTACGCGCGCGCGAGATGAGCCGGACTCAGGCCCGGTCTTTGCACAGGTTCGAGCCCGCAGTCCATCCCGAGCACCGGTCCGTGGCCCATGCGCAGCCAGAAGCCTGGCCTCGCGCGCGGTTGCTCGATCTGGTCCACCGGAAGGGCGGGCCGGCGCGGGCCGGCCTTGGATGGCGTCGTTGGGCAAGGGAGGACGGTGGTCAGCAAGACGAGACGGATTTGCCTATCGCTCGCGTGCGCGCTGGCGCTGGTTGCGCCGGGCGCCGGCGCCAAGTCGCGCTCGCCCGCAGCGAGCGTCGACTCGGGCTGGTCGTTCACGCTGTCCGATGTGGAAAGCGCACAGATCACCATCGACTTTCCATCGGGCGTAGCGGACCACCCCCAACTCAAGTCCGAGCTGCGCCATGTCGGCGCGCGTTGGACGCGCGATGGCCAGCCGTTCGATCCCGCTCCGCTGGCATCACTGGGGCAGAGCCTGCGCGTGCTCGTGCCGGTGCTCGGCCTGCATCATTGCCCCGATGCTGTAGGCGCCGCGCCACAGCGAGACGCGTGGCATGTGCAGATCCAGCTCGGGATCCGGACCCGCAGCCACGGTACGCTTCGAGTGCGCTCCAGTTCGAGCTGTGCGTACATGCTCCCCTGGCATGTCACCAACGGCGTGACGCTGGCGGCCTCCTACCAGCCGCAGACGGGACTAGCGATTCAGGATCTGGTGACACCGGTCTGCCCGGAATGCCGCATGCAGACCGAACCCATGCCCGAGCCGTTCGTCGCCGGCCCCAACCGCGTGCGACATGAGACTTTGTTCGGTGCGCTCGTGGCGAGGTGGAAGCGCTTGGCCGCCAAGGATCCCGAGTGGGTCGCAGCACAGACCGACGATCTCACCGCCGCGCTACGCTGGATGGACGAGCGGCGCTACGAGGCCGAGCTCCAACAACTCATCGGTCGCAGAGCAATGCCGCTCGCGGTGCGCCGCTTGGCCGAGGCGGAGCTCCAACGCCTGCGGCAGAAGAATACGCCGCGCGTCTCTGCGCAGCTCGAACAGAGGTACTCCGCCGAGTGACCCGTCGCAGGCGCGGAAGCAGACCGGTCGACGCGAGAAGCCCGACTCAGCATCGGGCCGTTGCGAGGCGTACACTGCAGATCCCGCACGCTCACGAGCGCGATCAGGCGCCGGGCGGCCGCAAGGCCCGTTGCACAGGCTCGTACTTGCACCCGTGACTCAGTGATTCCGGCTTCCGCGTGCGGCGAACCGCCGTTTCGCCGCCGCCCGGCGCGGCGGATAGTTTCACCCTCGGAATGCCATGTGTTCGCTTGTACTTAGAGCGCAGTTGTGAGAGATTTTGATGTAGAAGAAACTTAAGCGAGTGATCGGTCGCCCGGCGGGAGGCCCAGCCAGAAGAGGCCCCTACCGCCGCGGAGCGATACGGCTCAGCTCAAGCGGGGACTAGACCAATAATGAAACCGCTGCGGGCGGTGGATCAGGGAGGGACTGTCGATCTGCCGGTCAACGCGCGCGTGCTCGCTCGGCTGCTGTCCGCACTGGACAACGCGGCCACGCCCACGCACACGTTGAGCGAGCTCGTGCTGTGCGATCCGGCGCTTACCCTGCACCTGCTGGCAAGCGTCGGGGCCTATGCTCCAGGCGCCTCCGCCGCACAGGCGCAGTCGATCGACGCATGCTTGAGCCTCCTTGGGTATGACATGTTGCAGGCTTTGGTCTACCGGCAACTCGGCGCACAACTGTGTACAGATCCGACACTGTGCCCTCCGAGCGTCCTGGCACGCATCTGGGGCCGCTCGGTCCTGTGCCGCGAGCTGGCCGGAGGCCTGGCGCGTAAGCTGAACCGAGCCGTCGCGCCGGCTCGGCTGGCCGGGCTGTTCCACCTACTGGGGCGGCTCGCGTTGCTGAGGTCCAGAGCAGAGGCATACGCGCCGATGCTGCGTATGGTGAAGCGCAGCGCCGATCTCTTGCGCGCCGAGCGCGAGGCCTTCGGTACCACACACGATGTCCTCGGAGCCACGTGGCTCGAGCGGTGCGGCCTACCTGGGTTCGCGCCCGAGGCGGTGGGTCTGATGCACGAGCCGGTCGACCGGTTGATTGACGCTCCGTTTGAAGTGCGAGCGGTGAAGGTGGCAGTCGCGCTGGTCGAAGACGGGTGGAACGACGAGACGAGCCATGCAGCGGGCAAGCTGCTCGGCATGGACGCGTCCGCGGTCGTGCCCCTGCTGCAGGAGGCGCACGCCGCAGCCCGCGCCAACCCGGCCGGGATTGAGATCGAAGACAGAACGCGGTCAGCGGCGGCCAGGGACGCACGCCTGGTGCTGGGCGGTGACCTGAGCCTGGAGCCCCCCGCGCGGATCGACACGCCCGCCGACCACGGGCTATTCGAGACGATCTCGGCCATCGCTGAATCTGGCGCCAATTGGAGCATGCGGCAGGCGCTCGCCGCCGCCGCTCATCAGCAAGATGCGCTCGTGCGTGTGCGCAGGCTCACACGGCTGCTCACCGGGTTCGGCCCTCAGTTGTTCTTCCTCGCCACCCCGGATGAGAAGAGGCTGGTCGGTGTGCCGGTCGGCGACAACCTCAGGGAGGTGGAGGAGCTGGCGGTGACGCTGGAGGCGTCGCCCAGTCTGCTCGCGCGCGCCGCACGCGAACGGCTGGCCGCGCGCGCTGTCGGTGCGGCGTTGGATCAGGCGGCGGCCCTGGACCGGGTGCTGGCGCGCGTGATGGGCTCCCGAAACCTGCTGTTCGTCCCCATGACCCACGATTCTGCGGTCCTGGGCGTCACGGTCATCGCGCTGCCGGGCGAATCCCCGGAGCCGTGCGAACAGGAGGGACTCCTGGCGCGGATCACCGTGGCCGGGGCCGAGCAACTGTGTCGGGCGAAAGGCAAAGCCGGCGGGGACGAGCAAACGCGGGCGGAACTGACCGAGCGGTTCCGCTCCGTCGCCAAACGCATCGTGCACGAGGCCGGCAACCCGCTGAGCATCGTCAAGAACTACCTCAAGCTGCTGGGGGACAAGCTGCCCCAGAGCGAGGAGCTCACCGAACAACTGCAGATCCTCAATCAAGAGCTGGACCGCGTGGCGCGTATCCTCCAACGCTTGTCCGATCCCTTCGCCGCCGAGCTGGAGCAGCCGTCGCACCTGGACCTGAACGCCATGGTTCACGAGCTGATGATCCTGTGTCGCGATACGCTGTTCGCCAGACGCGGGATCGAAGTCGTGCAGCAGCTCGATCCCTCGCTCCCGCCGCTCGAGTCGGATCCGGGCGCGATCAAGCAGGTCACGCTCAACATCCTGACCAATGCCGCGGAGGCGATGCCCGACGGCGGCCGCCTCGCGGTGATGACCGCGGACAACGTCAACCTGGGAGGCGAGCTGTTCGCGCTTCTGCAGATCAGCGACACGGGTCCCGGGGTGGCACCGGAGGTCATGCAGCGCCTGTTCCAGCCTGGCACGACCACCAAGGCCGAAGGCCACCAAGGCATTGGGCTCGCGGTCAGCGCCTCGATCCTGCAGCGCCTCGGCGGACGCATCCTCTGCCGCAGCAGTCCCGGACGCGGGACCATCTTCCTCGTCCTGCTCCCGCGGCGCGTCCACGCGGCCACGCCCGGTGCCGTCGACGCGGGTGCGTGAACACGAAAGGGTCATGCCGCCGGCGAACGAGCCATCGTTGATCCGTAGCGAGTCCTCCGACCAGACGCTGCGCATCCTGGTGGTGGACGACGAAGCGCGCCTGCGCCACAGCCTCGGATTGCTGCTCCGGCAGCCGGGGCGCGAGATCGACGAGTGCGGGACCGGAAGCGAGGCCGTGGATGCGCTCGCGCGGCGCGGCTATGACCTCGTGCTCCTCGATCTGCGCTTGCCCGACATGACCGGACTCCAGGTCATGGATCGGTTGCTTTCGCGACCTTCCCCGCCGACGATCATCGTGGTGAGTGCCGACGACGTCATCGACTCGGCCATCGGTGCGCTGCGGCGCGGGGCCTACGATTTCGTACGCAAACCCTATCAGCCGGACGAGCTGCTGCGCACGGTGGACAACGCGCTCCAGCGCAAGTCGCTCGAGCGCGCCAACGCGCTGATCAGCGACCGGCTGGAGCACTCGGAGCGGCTTCACCGCTATCTGGTGGACCACTCACCGGATCTCATCTACACGGTGGACAACCAGGGCCTGTTCACCTACGTCAACCCGCAAGTCGATACCATGCTCGGGTATACGAGCGAGGAGCTGATCGGGCAGCCGTACCACCACATCGTTCACGAGGAGGATGTGGAACGCGCCCGGTTCGTGTTCTGCGAAAGACGGACGGGCGAGCGCGCCAGCCGCAACGTCGAGCTGCGCTTGAAGCGGCGCGCCGCGGGTGGCGACACGCAGGCCGCCCAACCCGAGGCGGTGACGGTCGCGCTGAGCGCAACGGGGCTGTATCTCGACCACAAAAATACGCAGGGTAAGCCCCACCTGATGGGCAGCTACGGGGTGGCGCGGGACATCACGGAGCGCAAGCTCGCCGAGGAACGGATCAGCTTCCAGGCCTATCACGACCTGCTCACTCACTTGCCCAACCGCGCGCTGTTCAAGGATCGGCTCGGCGTCGCGCTCTCGCAGGCGCAGCGCAGCGCGCGGCGCGTGGCGGTGCTGTTCATCGATCTGGACCGCTTCAAGCTCGTGAACGACAGCCTCGGCCACGCCGAGGGCGATGAGCTCCTGAAAGGCGTGGCGGCACGCCTGCAAAGCTGCGTCCGCCGCAGCGACACCCTGGCGCGGCTGGGTGGCGACGAGTTCACCATCCTGCTGCCCGACCTGACCGATGCCGAGGACGCGGCCATGATCTCGCAGAAAGTCATCGACGAGCTGCGCCGGCCCATGCTCATCGGCGGGCAGGAGATCCGGCCCACCGCCAGCATCGGGATCGCGCTTTATCCGGACGACAGCACGGAGGCCGAGAGCCTGGTCAAGCATGCCGACATCGCGATGTACCACGTCAAGGCCGAGGGTAAGGACGGCTATGCGTTCTTCTCGCCGGACATGAACGCGGCATTCCACCACAAGCTCACCCTGGAGACCGAGCTCCGGCGCGCGCTGGAGCTGGGCGAGCTGGAGTTGCGCTATCAGCCGCAGATCAGCGTAAGCCGGCGCCAGATCGTGGGGTTGGAGGCGCTGGTGCGCTGGCGCCACCCGCAGCGCGGGCTGCTCACGCCGGAGGCGTTCATTCCCCTGGCCGAGGAATCGGGCCTGATCACCCGCGTGAGCGATTGGGTCCTGGACCAGTCTTGCCGGCAACTGGCGCGGTGGCGCCGGGACGGATTCGATTATCTGCGCGTCAGCGTGAACCTTTCTCCCCGCGACTTCGACCGTGCCGACGTCGTGGACCGCGTGTTGACGGCGCTGCAGCGCCATCAGGTCCCCCCGCACGTGCTCGGCATCGAGATCACGGAGAACCTCCTGATGCGGGACACGGACCTGGTCGCCGACGCGGTGAAGCGGTTGTGCGACAGCGGCGTGCGCGTATCGATCGACGACTTCGGCACGCGCTACGCCTCGTTCGGCTACTTGAAGAAATTCGCGGTCAGCAGCCTGAAGCTGGACCAAACCTTCGTGCGCGACGTGACTGCGGCGCGTCCTTACAGCCCGATCATCGTGGCCATCGTCGGCATCGCCCGCGGGTTCGATCTGCACCTGGTGGCGGAAGGCATCGAGCGACCGCTGCAGCGAGACGTGCTGCGTGGGCTGGGCTGCGACGAGATGCAGGGCTTCCTGTTCGGCACACCGATGGAGGTGCCCGCGATCGACGCGCTGCTCTCCGGCGGCCCCGTGGACGGCATCGGCTAGTCGGTCGGTGCTCGCCGGACCTGCGGGCGAGCGCTGTGGAAGCGCATCGAGCGCGGGAGCCCGACTCGCCTACACGACGAGCACCGCCGCCGAGCTAGCGAGCCGCAGCGTGAATTCGGTAGGATAGCGGTGAAGGCAAGCTCCCGGTGGAACAACCAACCCACGGACCCCATGCCATGAGCATCGAGCGGCGACGCTTGGTCGCGCTCATCGAATACGTGCAGCAGTCGGCGCGCACGCGTGTGAAGCCCGTGTCCAACGTGACCGACCATGGGCGCTTCCTGCTGCTGGAGCATCAGCTCGCCGGCATGGACGGGGTCAGGATCAATGACACCGGCGCGGAGGGGGACGACGAGCTGTGGCTGGGCGTGCCGCGCCCGCCCGGCCCCGATCTGCCGCCCAGGCCGGAAAACCCCTGGCTTGCACCGTGGGTAGCGGTGGGCGGCCCGCTGCTGCAGGCCCCGCGGCTCGCGGCCTCGGTCGAGGGCTGGGCGCTGGTGGCTGCCGGCACCCATCGCGATGCCGGCGGCAGCCCCGGGAGCGCGGCCGAGTTGGCGAAGCCCGCAGTGCAGCCCGACCGGCGCGTTGCGCTTTCCGACTATGAGTTCGCGGATGAAGTGGAAAAGCAGTTCGCGCTGTACCTGGAGCGGGCTTGGAAGCCCTGGACCGAAGCGGAACGCCGCCGCCGGCGTCTGTCGCGGCTGTATGTCCAGCTGTTCACGCTGCAGCAGGAGCTCTCCGGCGACATGGTCGAGGGCCAGCTGGAGCTGGTGTGGGGAGTGGGGCTTGGCGTGTGGAAGGGCAAGGGCGCCGAGGTCTCGGCCGCCTATCCGCTGATCACGCGCCCGGTCGACCTCACCTTCAACCCGCAGAGCGGAGCGGCGGAGATCCGCCCGCGCGATGTCGACGCCAAGCTGGAGCTGGATTACTACGCTTCGACCGACAACCCGGGCGTCGCGACAGCCGAGCGCGAGGCCAAGGCGTTCTTCGCTCGGGCCACCACGACGCTTTCGCCCTTCGACCCGCAGACCTACGCGCCGTTGCTCGACATCGTCAAGGCCTGCCTCGAGGTCGAGGCCGACGTCCCGCTGCCCGGCGACCTGAGCTTCGCTCCCGCCGAGGAGCAACTCAAGGTGACCGATACCTGGGTGCTGTTCGCCCGCCCCCGCAGCGCCAGCCTGCTCGTGCAGGATCTGGACAAGTTCGCGCAGGCCGTGCACCGCCTGCCGGCCGCCGAAGCGCTACCCGCCGCGGTGGCGGCGCTGGTCACCGAGCCCGCCACTCGCGCGGCGTCGATCGAGCTTCCGCTGTTTCGCGGAGTGAGCGCCGCCCCGTATGCAGGCGCAAGGGGCGCGCAACCGAAGGCGCAGGATCTGTACTTCCCCAAACCCTACAACGACGAACAGTTGCGCATCGTCCAGCTCCTGGAGGCGAGCGACGGGGTCGCGGTGCAGGGACCGCCGGGCACTGGCAAGAGCCATACCATTGCCAACATCGTCTGCCACTGGCTGGCCAACGGCCGGCGCGTGCTGGTGACGTCCATGAAGGATCCGGCGCTGGCTGTGCTCCGCGAAAAGCTGCCCGAGCAAATTCAGCCGCTCGCGATCTCCCTGTTGGCGAGCGAGCAGGAGGGGCTGAAGCAGTTCGAGCGTTCCGTGCTGCAGATCGCATCCGAAGTGCAAGGCGTGGACCTCGCACTGCTCGCGCGCGAGATCGCGCAGCTCGAGGAGACGGTCGAGGTGCTGCAAGCCCGCCTCGCGCGCATCGACACCGACCTCGCCCGCTGGGCCCGGCTGAACCTGGCGCGCATCGACCTCGAAGGCGAGCGCATCGACCCGTTGGATGCCGCGCGCGAGGTGGTGGAGCATGCCGGCGCGTTCGAGTGGTTCCCGGATGCGCTCGGCGTGGGACCCCAGTTCGCGCCGCAGTTCTCGGACGAGGACGTGGCGCGCTTGCGAGATGCGCGCCGCCAGCTCGGTAAGGATCTCGACTATGCCGGCCGGACGCTGCCCTCGCTCGCCGATCTCCCGGACATCACGGAGTTGCTGCAACTGCATCGGGAGCTCACGCGCTTCGCGCAGGCGGCAGCGGAGGAACGCTCCGGCGAGGTGCCGCAGCTCGCCGACGCGAGCCCCGCCGGCCTCGCCGCGCTGAACGATCTCAACGCGCAGATCGAACGCGTGAAATCGCTCCGCGCGCAGATCGCACGTGGCGCGTATTCCTGGTCCGGTGTGCTGCGCCGGCGGCTGCGAAGCGGCATCGTCACCGAGCCGATGCGGCTGCTCGACGCGCTCGGCCGCGAGCTGGACCAGGCGATGGAGGAGCGCAACGGCTTCCTCGCTCGCCCCGTGTCGGTGCCGCCGGAGGCGGAGAAGGACCCGGACTTCCTCCATGCAGTAGACAACCTGGCCGACGGCAAGCGTGCGTTCGGACTGGCGCGCGGGTTCGGGAAGGCGCAGGCGAAGAGCCGTCTGGAGCAGGTGCTGGTGAACGGCCAGGCGCCGGCCAAACCCGCCGGCTGGGAACATGTCCAGGCGTATCTCAGCCTGCTGCAGATCTGGCAGGAGCTGGTAGCGCGCTGGAACGCGCTCGCGCCCGATCTGGGCCTGAATCTGGTGGGCCCCGAAGAGCTGAGGCAGGGCTTGGCCCCCGGCGCTCCTCGAGGCGGGATGGCCGCGGCTACGCAGCTCGCGCTATACCGCAACGTTCGCTTACTGGTCGATGCAGAAAGCCGGTTGGTCGATCAGGCGGCCAAGCTCTTCCCGCAGTGGGCGCCGGCGTGGCGGGTCGACGAAGATGGCGCCGCGCTGGATGCCCTGCGGAGGATCGTGGCGCACCACCGGGGCGCAGCACGCCTGGGAGAGGTGTGGACGGTTCGCGAGCGGATCAAGCAGACGCTCGAGGGCACGAACGGACCGGTGGCAGAGGAGATCCGGCGCTTCCTGGTGCGCGATCTAGGCGATCCCGGCGTAGACGAGTCCTCGCTGCTGGCATCCTGGTCGAGCTTGACCGGAGAGCTGTCCCGGGTCCACGCGCTCACCGGGCTGCTCGCCACCGTGAAGGAGACAACGGCGCGCGTCGCCGAATCGGGGGCGCCCAAGTATGCCGACCTGCTGCGGCGGCCTCTCGCCGGCGGTGAAGACGGGCTGCTGCCGGAGAACTGGCGCCAGGTCTGGCGCTTGCGGCGCCTGGCGACGCACCTGGAGTCGATCGACTCGCAGGAGGAGTTCAAGAAGCTCGCCCGCCTGCGCACCGATCTGGAGCAGGAGCTCACGCGCGCGGTGCATGACATTGTCGTCAAGCGTAGCTGGCTGAAGCTGGCGCAAAGCACGACACCCAGGGTGCGCGCGGCGCTGCAGGCGTACCTCAACGCGATCCAACGCATCGGCAAGGGAACCGGCAAGCGTGCGGTGCGCTACCGGCAAGATGCGCGCAACGCCGCCGCCGAGGCGATCCCCGCCATCCCCTGCTGGATCATGCCGCACTACCGCGTCTGCGAATCGCTCCCGGCCGAGCTCGGCTGCTTCGATCTCGTGGTGATCGATGAAGCCTCCCAGTCGGACCTGTCGGCGCTGCCCGCGCTGCTGCGCGGGCGCAAGCTGTTGATCGTCGGCGACGACAAGCAGGTGGCCCCCGAGGGGATCGGCCTGGAGGAGCAGAAGATCAAGGCGCTGATGCAGCGGTTCCTCGGCGATCAAGTGCCCGTGTATCGCGCGCAGATGTCCCCCGAGCGCTCGATCTACGACCTCGCCAAGGTGGTGTTCGCGGAGAGCGGCGTGATGCTCAAGGAGCACTTCCGCTGCGCGCTCCCGATCATCGAGTACTCCAAGCGCGAATTCTATGCCGGCGAGCTGCGGCCGCTGCGCCTGCCCACGGCGTCCGAGCGGCTGGACCCGCCTCTCATCGACGTGTTCATCGAGGACGGTCAGCGCAGCAACGACCTGAACCTCGCCGAGGTGGACTTCATCGTGAGCGAGGTCCGCCGACTGGTCGCCGACCCGCGCCTGCACCGTCGCTCGATCGGCGTGGTCTCCTTGCTGGGCGACGACCAGGCTCTCAGCGTGTGGGATCGGCTCAACGACGAGTTCGGGCCGGAGCTGCTGCAGCGGCATCAGGTCGCCTGCGGCGATGCGCGCGCTTTCCAGGGTCGCGAGCGCGACATCATGTTCCTGTCGCTGGTGTCGGCGCCCAACGACGTCGGTGCGCCGCTATCACGGGATATCTTCGCGCAGCGATTCAACGTCGCCGCCTCGCGCGCGCGCGACCGCATGTACCTCGTGCGGTCCGTGGACCTCGAGCACCTGTCGCCGGCCGATCGGCTGCGACGCAGCCTGATCGCGCACTTTGCCCGCCCGTTCCCCTCCGAAGAACCGGGCATGTTGGAAGCTCGCGATCGATGCGAATCCTTCTTCGAGCGCGCCCTCTTCGACTGGCTGACGCAACAGGGGTATCGCGTCACGCCGCAGGCTCAGGTCGGAGGCTACCGCATCGATCTGGTGGTCGAAGGCGCAGCCGACTCTCGTCTCGCCGTGGAATGCGACGGCGACAAACATCAAGGCCCCGAGCGGTGGGCCGAGGATGTGCGTCGCCAGAGAGTGTTGGAGCGCGCCGGCTGGGTGTTCTGGCGGTGTTTCGCTTCGAGCTTCCTACGGCGCCGGGAAGCCGTCCTCAAGGACCTGTACTCGACGCTGTCGGCCCAGGGTGTCGGGCCACTGGGCACGCAGGCGCAGCCCACGCTCCTGCGTGCGCACACCCAGCAGCGCCGCATGCGCGACCTGGCCGTGGTGTAAGCGGCCCCAACCACACCTCTTGCTCGCTCGCCGGCTTGCGGCCGGTTTTGGGGCCCAGTTCCGAATCCAGCATAATTGGCGCGCGTAGTCCCGCGGCGGCGGCCATCGCGCGCCTTGCGTGACGATGCAACGGCAGCGCGGCTATCGACGCCTTCTCCGGGCGGGGCGCGCATCGCGGAAGGGAATGGAGTATGGCGCGCCTCTCGTGGTTTCCCAGGCAGGATCGGGACCAGAGCGTGCGATTCCGCCGCTACCTGATCGCCGCGGGCACCTCTCTGATGATGGTCTTCCTGCTCGCGGTCGCCGTTCTCGAGGGGAGTCTGGCGGCCCGCCCCTTCGCGGTCGCGTCCGGGACCGCGGTCGCCGCGATCGCGGCGTTCTACGCGTTGTTCCGGTCCGGCCTGAACCAAAAGGCCAAAGACCCCAGTCTCACCGTGCCGATGATGGTCGCGGCGATCTGCGTAGTGAGCTACTCGCTGTATCACCTGGGCGCGGAGCGCGGCGCGTTTCTGCTGATGTATCCCGTTATCATGTTCTTCGGCGTCTTCCGGCTCGACACGCGGGCGCTCTTGGCGGTCTGCGCCTTCGTCCTGGGCGCCTATGCGTCAGTGCTAGCGCTGCTCGCGCAGCGTCCCTCGGCGTTGGACCCCCCTCGCATCGAGTTGATCCGAGCCGCAGTGCTCGCCGCCGCGCTCATCTGGTTCGCGCTGATGGGTGGGTATGTTCATGACCTGCGCAATCGCCTGCGACAGAGTGGGTACGACGAGTTGACGCGCGCCTACAGCCGCCGACGGGTGCTCGACACGCTGGGACACGAGAAGATCCGCTGCGATCGCGGCGCGGGGGCGCTGTCCATCTGTCTGGTGGACATCGACCTGTTCAAGAGCATCAACGACCGCTTCGGCCACGGCGCCGGGGATCTGGCTCTGCAGAGTTTCGTCAGGATCGCGCAGGCCGAGCTGCGCGCGATCGATTTCATCGGACGCTACGGCGGCGACGAGTTCCTGATGGTGCTGGTCGAGACCCCGCTCACGGGCGCTCGGGGGTGCGCCGAGCGCGTGCGCAGGCAGATGGAGCTGGCCGAGCGCCCGGAGCCCCTTGGGCAGCACCGCGTCACCGTTTCGATCGGGGTGGCGCAATACCGGCCCGGCGAGCTACTCGACGAAACCTTGCGCCGGGCGGACGAAGCGCTGTATCGCGCCAAGACGACGGGCCGCAACCGCGTCGAAGTCGAATCGGCGCGCGGTGGTTGACGGCGCGCGGCCTCGGACCTATACCGTAGATTGCAACACGCGAGTCTGACTCAAACCACAGGAGGAGGCACCACTATGCTGAGCTGGAGACACCGCTTCTCGTCGCTCGTCAAGTTCTCCGCATTGGGCGCGCAATCCGGCGGTCCTGCCGAGAACTTCACGCGCAAGGACATCACGTTCAAGAGCGCAGGCCTGAACCTGAAGGGCTGGCTGTACGTGCCCAACGGGCTCAAGGCGGGGGAGCAGCGCCCGGCCATCGTCATGGCGCATGGCTGGAGCGCGGTGAAGGAGATGTACCTCGATGCATTCGCCGCCAAGTTCGCCAACGGCGGCTTCGTGGTGACGGTGTTCGACTACCGCACCTTCGGCGACAGCGAAGGTGAGCCGCGCAGCCATATCGACCCGGCGATGCAGCTCGAGGACTACAAGAACGCGATCACCTGGACGCTCACACAGCCGATGGTCGATCCCGAGCGCGTCGGCATCTGGGGCTCGTCCTACAGCGGCGCGCACGTGATCCAGCTCTCGGCCTTCGACCGGCGGGTGAAGTGCGCGGTCGCCCAGGTGCCGCTGGTCAACGCCATGGAGAATTTCCGCCGCCTCATCCGTGCCGACAACTTTCCCACCATCCGCGCCTGGCTCGCCGCCGACCGCATGGAGCAGTACACCACGGGCAAGGTGAACTACGCGCCGGTGGTGGCACCGCAGGGGCAGCCCTGCGCGCTGCCGACGCAGGACTCGTATGACTGGTTCATTCAGACCGGCGAGATGCGCGCGCCGAAGTGGAAAAACCAGCAGACCGTGCGCTCCTTCGAGCTCGCCTTCGAGTACAACCCCGGCGCCAACATCCACTTGATCTCGCCCACGCCGTTCATGATGGTCGTGGCGCAGAACGACGTGCTTACACCCACCGACCTCGCGATCGACGCATTCGGCCGAGCGCGCGATCCCAAAGAGCTCGTCATCATCCCCGGCGGACACTTCGACGCTTACGTCGCCGGGTTCGAAGCCGCTTCCACGCCCGCCCTGGGCTGGTTCACCCAGCACTTGATGGGCTGAACCTCGTCGCGGCGCCGCCCGGGCCGGGTGACCGGGCGGCGCCCGCGGAGTCAGCCTGCGCTCTTTCTCAGGAACGCGAGCGTCTTCTCGTTGAACGCCGGCACGTTCTCGTACAGCCCGGCGTGCGAGCAGTCTTCGAAGATGTACAGCTCGGAGTTGCGGATCCCGTTCTTCATCCGGTCCGCGAAGCGCGTCGAGGTCACCATGTCGTGCCGGCCGAAGGTGATCTGCGTCGGCGCCCGGATCTTCCCGAGCTGAGCTTCGGCATCGTGCGCGATCACTGCATCCGACTCGCGGATGAAGGCGTCGAGCGGCTGCTTCGGCCGGCCGCGCACGAAGTCCGACAGCGCCTGGATGTAGTCCGGCTTCGCCGCGTACAGCTCCGGGGTGAAGCACCACGGAAAGAGGCCCAGGATCACCGCCTCCGGCATGTTGTTCAATTGCTTCGCCATCACCTGCCAGCCGCGTACGACGGTCTGCAGGTACGGATCGCTCTTGGTCCAGCCGCTATGCAAAGACAGCGACTTGACACGATCCGGATACTTCGCGGCGAGCCACATGCCGGTTGCAGCCCCCAGCGAGACGCCGTAGATATGCGCCTTCTGTACGCCGATCGCCTGCATCAGGGCGGCGACATCGTCGGCGAACATCTCCACCGAGTACGGTGTGTCCGGCTTGTCCGACTCCCCGGTCCCACGCAGGTCGACCGAGATGCAGGTGAAGTGCTTCGCGTAGTCGGCGACCTGGAACGCGTAACAGGCGTAATCGGCCGCCAGGTAGGGGATGAGCACCAGGGGCTCGCCGCTGCCCTGCTGGTCGTAGTTCATCGTGATGTTTCCGGCTCGAACCTTCGGCATGGTTCTCCTCCTCGTGCGAGTTGGGTTGCGGATCAGAGCAGACTGCGCAGCCGAGCGGCGGTCGCGCCGACTGCGAAGCCGCTGCGTCCTCGGTAGGCTACTCCAAAGCGCGGCAGCCGGCACGCGGAATTTGCGCGGCGCGCCCGGTTGCTCCGATCGGGAGTAAGCTTGCGGGTCACGCTCGCTCACGAACATCCGGACTCCTATGCACGATCTGGTCATCCGCAACGGCACCGTAATCGATGGCACGGGCGGCGCGCGGCGCATCGCGGACGTCGCCGTCGACGGCGAAAAGATCGCTCGCGTGGGGAACGACCTCGGGCGCGGGCATCGGGAGATCGACGCGCAGGGCCTGCTCGTCACACCGGGCTTCGTGGACGTGCACACGCACTACGACGGGCAGGCCACCTGGGACCCCTATCTCACCCCATCCTCCTGGCATGGCGTGACCACGGTCATCTTCGGCAACTGCGGGGTCGGCTTCGCCCCCGTGCGCCGAGGGGCCGCGCCCTATCTGATCGACCTGATGGAAGGCGTCGAAGACATTCCCGGCGCCGTGCTGGCGGAGGGCGTCAGCTTCCAATGGGAGTCGTTTCCCGAATACCTCGAGGCGCTGGCCGCCGCGCCCAAAGCCGTCGACATCGGCGCGCAAGTCCCGCACGGCGCGCTACGCTTCTACGTCATGGGCGAGCGCGGCGCGGATCATGCGGCCGCGCCCAATGACGGCGAGATCGCGCGCATGGGCGAGTTGCTGGAGCAGGCGCTTCGCGCCGGTGCGCTAGGCTTCAGCACCTCGCGCACGGTCAAGCACAAAGCCAACGACGGCAGGTTCACGCCGAGCCTGTCCGCCTCGCCGGCCGAGCTCACCGGTCTCGCCGCTGCGATGAAACGGGCGGGCCGCGGTGTGATCGAAGTCAACTCCGATTTCGGGCCGGGCGAGTTCGAGGTCTTGCGCGCGGCCGCGGAGGCGGCGGGCCGGCCGCTGTCCGTTCTGCTGCTGCAGGTGAACCACGCGCCGGATCTCTGGCGCCAGACGCGCGCGCAGATCCATGCGGCGCGCGAGGCCGGTGTCGACGTCAACGGTCAGGTCGGATGCCGGCCCATCGGCGTCACCTGGGGCCTGGAAACCTCCACGAATCCGTTCTCGACGCACCCGGCCTGGACTGCGATGAGCGAACTGTCGCCAGCGGCACGCTACGAGCGGCTCCAGCGCGACCCGCAGCTGAGGCATGCGCTGGTCGAGCAGCGGCCCGACGACGAGCACACCCGGTTCGTCGATGCGGCGCTGGCGAGAACGTATGTCCTGGACCAGACCTACGACTACGAGCCCGATCCCTCCGACAGCATCACCGCGCAGGCGCAAGCGAAGGGTCGCAACCCGTGGGCGCTCGCGCTCGAAGCGATGCTGGCGGAGCGAGGCAAGGGACTGCTCTCGCACACGTTCGAGAACTACAGCGAAGGAAGCCTCGACGTGATCCGCGAGATGCTGGTCGACGATGCCACCATCATGGGCCTGGGCGACGGCGGCGCGCACGTGTGCACGGTGTGCGACGCCGGCTCGCCGACCTTCCTGCTCGCCCACTGGG
>Ga0335085_10003279_pt1 | contig 28308 bp, 50 predicted proteins | sample Lox_Sample_45_FD_206712 | JGI IMG/M metagenome (GOLD analysis project Ga0335085, IMG submission 206712) | Soil microbial communities from Loxahatchee National Wildlife Refuge, Florida, United States - Lox_Sample_4.5 | ecosystem: Environmental > Terrestrial > Soil > Wetlands | place: USA... | reverse complement strand
CTCAATGGTGAAGGAAAAGGTTCAATCTTTGATGCGGATTTCACGATGCCCCAAAAGAAGAAAAAGGGTGCCGAAGGCAATCCTGCAATCAAAAACGCAGTGATGGCAAATAAGCGCGGGGTCACTATGGAAAATCTAGATATCAGACCCAATCCTCCCGAATCACCACCTCCATCTGTGGTTATAGTAAAAGAACCTGAACCTACTCAAGAAGAATTGGACGCTAAAAAGATAAAAGAGGAACCTCCAATCGAGGGAATCACAATATGACCGACAAGCCTGAATCTGCGAAGCGCAAAAAAGCCCGTTTGATTTTACTTTTTGCACTGCTTGCTATTACTATTGTTTCGACGGTGTTTGAGGCATTGGGTTACCATTTATAGGCCCTTCAAACCATTTAATTGAGTTCAAAGTGATTTCTGCGCATGGTTTCTGACGATATTTGTCTAAATCCTATCTGTGAGCACTCTCGTGGTAGCCACAGGGATGATATTCCTTTATGTTCACGTTGCGGAATGGCTGGTGCAGGTCAAGCCTCTTATCATCTTTTTCAGGGAAAACGTAAGGGCGGAAAACATATGCCATCTACTGGCGGTGGTAGTGGCCCCAAGGCTTCTGATGAACTTGCGGAGAAATTAAAAAAGAAATATGGTTATTCACCATTTCGTGGTGATGGAGATTATCCGATTTCACACAGACCACCTGAGCCACCTGAGTATCCCCAACAGAAGGCTAAACACAGGGCAATCGAATTAGCGGAGATTTATGCTTAATGTCGGAACAACCACAATTCGAACCAATCTCTGATGAGGCGCGTAGGAGAAAGGCTGAACTTGAAGCCTCTCTTAGGCAAGATGTTGCTCAACCTTCGGGTAAACCACCTACAGGTGAACCTTCTACGCCTAGACCTAGCACAGGTAGACGTGTTACAGAAAATCTTAGAGGAACTTTAAATGATGTTCAGTATTTTAATTACTTGCAGGCAAAGCAGAAAAACTATCTAGCCAACCTCAAGAGATTGAATGCTGAGGATGCTCAGAAATATGCCCTAACTGATGACGAAGCACAAGAATACGATAGATTACGCAGAACAGTTCTGGGTCGTGCTCAAATAACCGCAGGACAGATTGGAGAAGTAGAAGCACAAGCGCGTCGAAGAGCAGGTCGTTCACTGGATTATCTGGCAGAACGAAATAAGGAGGCACAAGCACGCGCAGTAAGGGATGCTATTCGGGATGATGCAGACCGCAGATTACGTGAAGCCGCTGAGAGAGCGGCAGAAGTGTCCGCTACACAGGTTACTACTTCTGCACCTAGTGCAGAGGAATCATTGTTTGCCCTAAAAACTGAAACACCAATTGATTTTTCTGAAGCCAACAACTTAGAGTATGACATTATGTCTGGAACCTACAAACCTAAAGCACCTGAACATCTCCCAAGTGAAAATGCAGAATATGATATCTTTACGGGTGAATATAAACCCAGACGCGGAGCGAAGCGTAGCGAAGCCCCAACTCACGATGAAGGTCTCGACCGCAACTTTAATGTATTTACAGGAGAACATGAGCCAGCACCACCTGAACTTCCTGATTTGGAAGAACTACATGATGAAGGTATTGATTCTTCTTTTAATATTGTGACAGGTCGTCATGAGCCACCTTCAGGCCCAGCAGGTGATACAAGTGACCGCGACAAATATTTCAATCCACTTACTGGCGAATATGAAGTTCCCAAGATTGCCTCGCAAGTCTCACCCCAGACTCCTTTACCGTCTACTCCCGCTAATGAAACCACCGAAGTCTCCCAAGTAGCAGATACTCTGAAGTTTTATGGTGTTGGTGCTCCAACCCAAACTTTTACGCCTGCTCCGCTGACATCAGCATCGACAGCACAAGCCCCTGTTAACGTTGCTAAACCTACTGTAAGTTCGGGGCAACTTTACGATACTGCTTCGGCATTATCACCTGAGGAAATTCAGCGTGTAGCACCTCAAGGTGTAGTGAATTTCTACAGGATTATTGGTCGTAATAAAGTTCTAAAGGGTTCACTCCCATTAAACCAGACTCAACTTCAAGTTACTGAGTATGGTTCCAAATCTAAACTGAAGGCACCAAAGCCATTTATTCCGTATTCTGCAAGGAATGCGATAGTAAATGCGGAGGCTCACTCTTAATGCCTACCATGAAAGAAAAGATTTTAGGTTGCTCTACTTGCGACCATGTTTTCGAACCAAAGGAGAAGAAATATTACGACAGATACGATAAGCCACCGCGTGAGCCAATGTGCGGTCGTTGTCTTGAAGATTATTATGGAATTGATTTGGACGAAGTTCCAGAAGAACCACGGAGGCGAAAGTAGATATTGGCAAACATAACTGTAAACACCAACGGACTCTCAAAGAAGAAAGGACGAGTTGAAGAATCTGGTCTCGTATGTCCTGACCATAAGGTCGTAGGCACATATTCTTCATACAAGGGACGAGTCATCGAGTCAGGTCTGGTAAAAAATCGTAAGATTCAGAACTTGAATTTTAAAGTAAAGTAGAGGTGAAAAGAATGGGAAGAAAAAATATTTTAGATGTTGATTGGCAAAAGCGCGACGAGAAGAAGGGAAAGAAAGGTTTCTTGGATGTAGACTTTAGTGGAGACCATAAAGAGACGACATGGACTCCTAATCACGCAGGAGACTTTACTTGGAAAGATGACAAGCCACAGCCAGTAGTTCCTGCTCCAACAGTTACACTCCCCGCTCCATCTCAAGTTACAATGCCATCTCTTTCGATGCCACAAGCAGAGAAGAGGCCTGAGACGAACATTCTCGACCTCGATTGGGAACATGAAAACTATGAACCAATCGCAGAACACGGAAAATACCACCCGATTCAAGGCCCTCCACCAGCAGTTCCGCACACTGAAAGTTCTCTAGACCAAGATGTGCACCCTGATGCAAGAAGTGACCTTTACGCAGGAGATACCGAAAGTCTCAGCAATAATTCACTCGAACGTGCTCAAAGAGCATACAAGCAGTTGACATCGTAATGGCGACATATCAAGAATCTGTGAAACGAATGGAAATCGTGTATTGTCCGACTTGTCATAGGTTGGACTTTGCGTATCCATCGCGTAGTGTTAGCAGGGCTATGAAAAGTTCGCGGAGGTTTACGTAGTAATGCATTCTCGTAGTGGTGCTTCCTTTACTCGTCTGGGTAAAGGTCGCTGTGAAGCCTGTATGAGGTTTGGCCCCCAATATCAGTGCGAAACATGTTTGACACCAGTTCATTTCTGTAAGACTTGTGCCATGAGGCACAAACACGGAGTGTCCTAAATTGCCTTCAGCAATCGAATCCGCACAATACGCCGCGAAACATGGCACCTATATTTGTTACGATGACGAGTGTTCGGAGTTTGGGGTTCATCCCAATTTTCTGACTAAACAGGCTTACGCTGGTCATATGAAGAGAGAACATGGAATCGAGGTGAAATAGATGGCAAAAGAATATTTTATTCAGGGAGCAATTGAGCATGAGGGCAGGCTTACGAGACTAGCCAAGGAGCACAATTGCATCGGAAAGGACGGTAAAATTAAGGAAGCATGTCTGGCTCATTATTTCTCGGTGATGAGAAAGGAGCACGGCGGGCACTATCCAAAAGGAAGTCGTTACCTATCCGAGGAACGAGCCTTTAACCTGTATAAGAGGTTGAAGAGATTCCCACACTGCGGACGTATGGGATGCTCCATGAAAGGACGACATACGCACAAGTAGACCGCTGACGAGACCGTGAAATTCGGTCGAAATTACGCTTCGCGTAAAAAACGGAGCGTGATTCGGTGAATTCAGTTGGCAAAGAAAAATAAACAGAACCTCAAGTCTAGTGGAAATCCTGACCATGAATTTGTCCAAGACAATGAACAGACAGGGTTGCTTGCGAATCTAGACCGTATTCACGATGAACCCGAATCCGAAAGATTTTATTACATTTCCCCAGATGGGAATACCAGTGAAGCCTCTGCTAAACTTCCAGCACAATCTCTGGAACAAGGATTAGACGGAAAACTTCATGAAGAGAATTGGTCTGTGACCAAATCTGTTGCACGCGCAACAAAAGCATCGAGGTATTATCATTAGATGAGCAAAGCGAAGATAGGTTCTTCCGAGAAGAAGGAACTCAAGGTCGGGGTTATTGGTGATGGTGCTCTCTACATAACTTCTTACGATGAGAAAAGAATAGCGGAGCAATTAGTTCGCAAGAAATTGGTTACGCGAAGCAAGCCAAAATACGGTATTCAGATTTACCATTTAACTCCAAAGGGACGCGCTATTGCTAGGGCGTTGAGAGTTAAATGACTGATGTTCTGAGCGGAGCGAAGATGCTGGATTGGGCTTGTCCTCTCTGTCAGAATTGCACATTTTCATCTAACGATAAGATAGCCCTTGAAGAACTTGTTGCGTTTCATAATGAGACTGTTCACAGCAAAGATAGGTGGACTCCGTATCCATATGGAAGTTATTCAGAGGAAAAAGCGAGAAAGTGGATTTAATGGTAAGAGACATTAGAATCAAAGATAAACCTCAAGAAGGCTTAGAAGCGGCAGTTTTTTATACGAATGACCCTAAAGACCCTTATGGTGTGGCTTACGTTGGTGGGTATTATTCTTATTTGAATTCTCCTGAAGTTTCACCCGAATTTCGAGAGAAACATATTGATGTTTATAACGACCCAGAACTCATGGCTCATGCAATTAGTCATGAAACTTTGCATAATGTTCTTGCTAGAAAGTTAAAGCGACGAGAGGCGTCTCGTGCAATTGATGTAGCAACTACAGTCCACAGAATAGGTCAGACTGGTTTAAACAAGGCGTTTGAATATTGAGCGAAATTCCACCACCCTATTTCAAATATTATTGTTATGACTGTAATTTTGCTACTAGATTTCCTGAAGGCGCTGAAAAACATTCACTAGACAAGCAACATTTTGTTTCATCCCGTAAACCTCATCGTGACACGATGATTCAGCGTAAACTTGAACGATATACACCTCGTGCAGTGAGGAATGCTCAGTATGTCTATGACGAATCCTATCGTAACTTTAATCCGTCCTGTAAAGGAGGTAAATGTGACTAATGGTAGACTTTAAGAAGTGTCCTAACTGCACACGCCAATTTGCGGAGCAAGCCGACCTTCAGCGCCACCAAGAAGAATTTCACGGAGTAAAAACCAAAGACCAACTCTACATTTGCCCCAACTGTAGACGGGGTTTTACCAGTTTAACCGATTTCAATAAACATCGTAGAACTCACTACTACCAAGAACACTCTAACGCTTCTTATCAATATTATCAAAAGAAAAAGGCTGAAGAATCTCGTCCTCCGTCACCACCAGACTTTAAGTGTAAACAATGTGGTCGTCGAATGAATCCTGCTGAGAGTTTATTGGGTGGTGTCTGTGGTGCTTGCACTCGCAAGAATCAAGAGCATGTTAGGCAGGGATATGGTTCAAAATCTGGTTATGGTCGCTCACACGACCGCGAGGCAGAAGAGGAAGCCCGTGAAGAAGCCGAAGCGGAAGCACGCGCAGAGGAACGTGCAGAGCGCGAAGCCGAGGAACGAGACTATGCTTCGCGAGGTTATGGTGGACGAGGATATTACAGTGCCGAGGATATCTTTAATGCATACAAGCGTGCACAAGAAGAAAGACGAAGAAGGGCGGAATCAGGTTATACACCGCCTAATTTTGAATATGGTGAAGCCAATCCTGCATACTCCAAACATCCCTTCTTCAATCCATTGGCGAGCGAGGAGGAGATTAAAAAAGAATTTCGCAGGCTCGCCATGAAATATCACCCTGACAAGAATCCCGCACCCGAAGCCAAAGATGCATTTATTCGCTTCAAAGCAGATTATGATAGGGCAATTGAACGTGCCCAACGGAGAGCGAGGATGTATGGATAAGCAGTATCAGGTAATCATAAAAAGCCCTGCATCTTTCTACAAGAAATTATTTCGGGGTCGCTATCAAGTTGTCACACCAGCATTTAAATCCCGAAGGGAAGCAGAAGAATTCGTTCGCAAGAACAAAAAGTTTGATGCTGAATTTCGAGCCGCAGGTCTCGATGTTCCCTATAAATATCGCGTAAAAGTTTTACGGAGCGAAGCGTAGTGCCACGCAAATCATTCAGTGATATCAGATTTGGGCCCTATAATGAAGTTGCGGGAATCTTCACTAACCAACCTGAGATTATTATTTTAGGCAATAGACTGAGAGACCCTGAATTACGTGACCTATTTTTACAAAATGAAGTTAGGAATGCAACCGCGATGCTTTCCCACGAAACTCTTCACGGAACTTTGGAAAAGAAGCAACGCAGGGTATTTGGGCAAAAAGGCAGAGAGGCTTCAATGAGAATGGATACCACCTTCCAAGAGAAATTAAGGAACACACCTTATCATGGAATTGCCATTCAAAAAGCCCACAAGTTTATTGAGGAGAGACCTGAGTAATGACGACTCCACGCGAAGCAATTTTGGGAATTACTGACCGTAATAAATTGCAGGAAATGGCTCGTGCAGAGCATGAAGCCTACATGAATCGCCGTCGCGATGATATCAACAAAACTGAATATGACCCTATCAAAGAATTCACTGAACATATGGATTCAATGCAGAAATATGAGGGTCTTTACACGCATAATGTTGGTGATGTTCTCCATCTAAAAGGTTATGGACTTGTCAGGATTATTGAGAGATACATTGATGCAAGTGGCTATCCTCGCTATAAATACAAAATGTTGGTTAAGGGTATGAAATTTTCTCCACGTTGGACTTCAGGTTATGACCTTGAACGACTTGACGAATATTTGCTGGCTAATCCAGATGCCCTAAACTATGACCTTAAGAAATCTTACTCTGAAGCCACGCTTAAGAAAGCAGGATTGAGTCCTGCTGAATTAGCAGAGATGGATGTTGCTGGTCAAGCCCGTCGCGCAAGAGAACTTTCAGTGAGATTACAGAAAAACGTTCACCGTAAAGATTGGGATAAAGACGAATTTGATGAAACATTTAGGGAGGATTATCGCTAATATGACCAGATATTATCACGCCTCTACATCTCGCTTGCCATTGGTTTTGGTTCCTAAAGAGAAATATGAAGATGCTTCAGATGGTTGTCCGTCTCCTATTTTTGGTGACCCTCGTAATGGTTTCCCTATCTCGAAGATTCCAGAGATTGCTTTCAGCAAAAATCCTGAATCTGCGGTCTTTGCTGTTGCACAACAATTGGCAGAGCCACCTGCTAAGCCTGTTGATATTATGATTTATGCGACTAATGCTGAACCTGATACAGACCTCTCCTCATGCGGCTATGATTTTGAGGTTCTTGAGGAGGTTCGATATCGTAAACCTGTTACAGTTACTCCTTATGCTAGGGTTCATCTTTCAAAGAAAATGGTAGAATCCGTAGGTAATCTTTATAACTCTAATCCTCCAACCGAGGAAGAAGCCTTAGCAGAGATGATTAGGGATTATAAGCGCAAAAGTCACGGTAAAGAACCCGATTCGGCTACCTTATCAATGATGAAATATGGTGCAATAGAAATGGAAGATGCTGGTGTTGACTTTATCGATTTAGAGCAAAGGGCACCAGCAGTAAAGCGTGCAATCAGGAGAGCACTTGAAATTGGTTGACCAAGAAGGTCAGGCACGCGCATTCATGCGCAATAAGAAATTATACGCTCAAACCTTGAAGGACTTTGATGAATTATCTCTGGCTAAAGCAACTGGTCTCTTCGATACGCCCGCTTCTCAAGTTAAGGAAATTTTTGAGGATAGATTTGCAGATGCAGTTCTGAAAGAACATGGGAACCCAGACGCCGTAAGGCGTAATATGCTTTCTCACGCGGCATCTGTTATCTTGTCTCTCGCTGAAAATTCCGCTAGGAAATTAGCCCTTCGTAAGGCGTTTCATGAGACAAATACGCATCTTGTCACAACTTGGAGTGCCGATTTCGGCAAGGGTGAGATTCACATTTATTCCTATTTACCGTTTGAAATGGGGTTCGGTAAAAAATCAATCGTCCGCGAGGAAATCATAAAGGGAGCAAAAGGCCCATATGAAGATACCGCCCTTCATATCGAAAACAATATCAAGGTCTTTCAGTTCTTGGAGAAATCAGGTTGGTATAGGGATTCACTGATTAAAGGTGGTGTCGGAATGGATGACATTTACTCTAAATTTGAGCCAGTTCAGGGTATTCTCTTGCCCACAGCAACATATGATATTGGCAAAATATCGGATTCAATCGTGAAGAACTTGAAGGAGAGATATGAGCCAGTTAGGTATGGAGCCTATGAAGAGCCTACGAGTGGGGAGTAATTTAAGCCATTACTATTTCTGTGCGGCCCTTCAAACCATCCTATTGACTTCAAAGGAATTTTGGTGAATAATAAAAATGGTTTATCCTAAAGGTAAGCAAAAATTTGAGCATCTAAAGGAAGGAGTTTACGAAAGTGAACTTGCAAAGGGTGAAACCCCTGAGGTTGCCGAGCACATTGCTTACGCTACTGCTGTCAAAGAAGGTTATTACATCCCGAAACATCATCCTATCAAAATGGCTTATTACCATGCGAGGGAAAAGTAAGTTGGGTGTTTATTCTTATTACGTAGATGGTAAAGGACGGAATAAGAAACCAAAACATTCTACCTTTGGTCACGGTTGTATTTCCAAGGCATGCAAGAAAGGTCGGTTAGGTATTAATTTCAGGAAGGTTGCGTAATATTGGGAACCATCGAAGATTTCAGTAAAGCAAGCCATAGAAAGGGTGGAACTGTGGATTCCTTCTCGAAGGCACCATATAAAAAGCATGGAACTTTGGATACGGTAGAAAGAAAAGCCGATAGATATTCACCTATCAAGAAAGCCCAGAGGAAATCCTCAAAGACAGGTATTCAGTTTAAGGGTTCAGGGTTATACAGGAGTTAAACACTTTGTCAGACAAATTAATCGACCAACTCGCTGAAGAGATTGCGGAGCATGCAAAGAAAGCGGGCAAGCAGGAAGTTTATGATATGCACGAGCATCGCTCCTATGAGAACTACCGTAAGACCGCAGAGGAAGCAGGAGTAAAGCCCGCATCCTACTCTGCAATCAAAAAGGCAAATGAAAAGATAAAACATTTACGAAGTAAGGTGGAAGCAATCTAATGGCATTTGGATTTGGAAAAAAGAAATCAGATGTAGTCGCATTGGACGATACACTCGAAACTGTAAATCTTCCAGAACTTTACAGTAAAATTGCAAAATTAAAAGGTTCAGCAGAGGCTACGGAAGCATTTTCTGCATTTGCTGGTGACCCTCGTTTCACTGCATCAACAGGAATTCCCTTCAATCTTTCTGAATCAAAGAGATATGAGCGAGAAGCCAAGGCAATGAGGGATGAAGCCTCTCAACTTGAGAAACTTTACAATAGAGCGATGAAGTATCAAAGGGAGAAGTCGATGTAATGCCTCATGACCCCACACCAAAAATTTATTTCCACACACGATGCGAAGCACCTGCTTGTGGAGAAAAATTTGAAGATTTCTCTGATGAGAAGTTAGAGCAACGACTCATAAAACATTTTATGGAGAAACACCCAGAGCGTTTCTTCGGAAAGATTTCATTACCAATGGTTCATATTTCCAGATACAATCCTGACATTATTCGTCGAGGAATGAAGTATTCGGAAGAGACACAGAGGAGAAACGCTTAATGGTAAAATGTGGTTTCTGTAAAACAGAAGTAGCGCGTAACTACCCATGTCAAGTTTGCCGCAAGCCAATGCATAGTGACTGTAGAGTTTATCATATGCGGAGTCATCGTGGAGTAGGCGGAGGTCGTCATATATAATGGTATCCCAAGAAGAACTTGAGAGGGAAATGATGAAGAGGGGACTTTACGATATTAATCATCCATTTGTTATATTGGCTACCAGTAAGGGAGAACGTGAAGCCTTGGAAAATTATAATCGTCAACATGGCACAGATTTTCTAACCGTAGGTCAAGCCACGCAACATGCTTACGAACGCCAAGAAAAAATGCGAAACAGACGGAGGTTCACGTAATAATGGTTCAACATTTTAATGAGAAATGCTCTAAATGCGGCGATATGGTTTATGCCAATGACCAATATTCACAGATGATGGAAATGATGAAACACCAAAGTGCTTGCGGTAAAAAGATGAAGCATGACCCTAAGGTTGAAGTCAAGTTCACTGAAAATTTGACACCTGAAGAGGAACACTACCTTAAGGGAGCAATTGAGCGGAGCATGAGATATACACGCAGACCGTCACGATATGCAAATCGTGGAAGAGAGGGGCTAGAATAGATTTGGTTGCCTTGGCAATTCCTTGTAAACATGGTGAGAAAATGTGTGTCTACGACCCTGAACGCGACGAACTGGTCTGCACAGGTTGCGGCACTACCTTGAAGGATATGTTTTCACATGGTGAACCCTTGACCTCAAAACAGGCTATTGAAATTAGTCGTGGAAGAAAAGGGACTTCTGAGCGCGAAGGCACCAAGAAACACAAGAAATTAATGCAGTTGTTTTCGGATGAGGAACAGGAGATTTTACAGGCTTCAAGAGAGGCTCATCCAGAACTGAGGACTCGTGAAGGTATGAAACCTCTTCCACAAGAAGAACGAAGGTTATTGAAGAAAACGGGTTTTGAGCCAATCGCAATCGCAATGGCTGAACAGGGATTCCGCCTGTATAACGAAAAGCCTCCACGGAAGAAACGCGGTTACGAAGAACTTTTGGAAAGATATTACACTGAGAAGAGGTGACACGAGAACATGGGAACATTAGATAGATTTGCAACAGCAAGCCATCGCAAGGGTGGAACATTGGATTCATTTGAGCGTGCCGCTGGCGGTAGAAAACGTAAAAGACGGAAATCGAGGAGACGATAAATTTTGGTAAAATCAAATTATGTCTCAAAGGATGATATTGACGAGTTCGTAGAACGAGTCATGGATGACCCTTCCCTTCGGGAAAAATCGGTTGCCGATTATCGCGGTAGTGATGATTGGACTACTTCGCGACCAGAGGGAGCGAATACCTACAAAAATAGGTTAGGGCGGCGAGTTTGGTATCTTCAACATCAACTGGCTAAACAGTATGGTTGCGAGGCTTGCCGAGCAAATGCTCACATGGTTTTTGATGGAGCACATGATGCAATCAACATCAATCTCGGTAAGAGAGTTTATGACCCGTCCAACTGGTCTAACTTTGTCCGTTTTATCGGAGATATGGCAGTGAAGAATGCACAACGGAGGAATCGTTAGTGGCAGACATCTCGATAGGTGAGTTCTTTGACCCAGAAGCACCCGAATTTAAGGGGCTTGTCAAGAAAGCAAACGCTTACTTTAAACAGAAAAAAGAGAAAACTGCACAGTTGACACTGGATACGGGTGAACCTGTCAAGGCACATGGTTTCGGAAGATTTTCAGGACTTCCACCAGAAATTCCTACTCTCAACGAACTTGTCATTACGCAGTATCTTGCGAAAAACGGAATTAAGTATCAAACCCACGCTACTTTTGACCAATTATTTCCTTCGGAAATACCAGAACATCCTGACATTGAGTATGATATCTACATCCCTGAAAAACTGATAGCCGTTGAAATTTCTCCGAAATGGCATGACCCCGAAAAAATCAAAAAATATATTACACGGAAGGACACTCCAACCGAAGCCCGCAAGAACCTGACAAGGGTTTTACGCAATGATGAGTTGAAGGCAGAGGTTGCACGTTCACATGGAATTGACCTAATTGTAATCGACCCCACAGAAGATGTCAACGTATTCGCTTCACGAATTAACAAAAGTTTAGTGCCTGTTTTGCGGGTTGCAGGCTATCATGTTCCCGAACTTCACATTGATTCCCGTTCCAAGGCAATCGCCAACGCTCAAAGACGAAGCGAAGCATGACAGTTTCCAAGATTCTCCCAAATCTGTTTATAACTGATTGGGTCTCCGCGTCTCGTTTGCGGAAAGAGCCTGATATGGTTTTCATAGCGGTGGCACCACCTGCAAAAGGTGAGGAAGCGCGGATGCATATTGCCACAGGCATGAATCCCTTGTATAAGCCTGATTATGTTTTTCCTGCGACAGATACAGACGACCCTACATTAGCCACAAGTCCACAAAATCTCAAATATATCTCTGATGCCGCAAAACAAATTGCCGCATCTATCGACGCAGGCAAAAGAGTGGTTGTTCACTGTCATCAAGGTGCTTCTCGCTCTCCACTAGCAGTCATCAAATATTTGATGAATGACCGTGGTATTTCGTTTGATGATGCTCGTAAAATTGTGGAAAAAGGTGAAGTTGGGCATGAAGGTGGTCGCAGGGGTCTTGCTCTGAATCCTGCAATCGAAAATGCTTTGCGTAAACGGAGGATTGCGTAGCAAATGGTAGACCTTCAGATTTTGACTCCGTCAAAAATGTCACCACTCTATCGCAAGTATAAGAAATTCGTCAAGAAGTTTGGCGTCGAGCCAATGACTCGCGAAGAATTTAATGAGGATGCCCTAAGTGCCTTTATGTTTCAGCATCCTGCATATGGCGATACAATTTTTATTGTTGGGGAGATGGGTGAGGCAAGTCAACTGAATTCACCACCAATTACACCAGAAAGTTCTGTTGAAATATTAGGGCACGAACTTCAACATGAAGCCCTTAACAAGACTATAGGTCATGAGGCTTCGAGTGCATTGGACTCACCTATGGTGAGTAATTATGCCAACCCCTATTACGAAACCTTTGCCGAGGCAAAAGAACGTTATGCCTTGCGCAACGCGCAACGGAGGGCACGCAAATAGTGGTCACCCAGAAGTATCTCTATATCGACCGTAAATTTGCTGAGGAGCGAGAGCGACGAGGTAATGCCTGTGAGGTTTGTCATAAACCCCTTAAATTTAGTCAGGGCGAATTTATGCATCTTCAACCCACTGAAGTTCACGGTGAAGGAAGAGGACGTTACGAACGTCTCAAAGATATCTTAACCTATCCTGAATCCTACAAACTCGCATGTGAGAAATGTCACGGTAAACGCGATGTAGCGGATTATGTTGCTCGTGGCAATCCGCGAAGAATGGGTAGTGAGCAAGCGTCCAGTGCAGTGAAAAGAGCCATGCGAAGAGCAGGCAAATCTGCTATGGGCGGTCACCAGAAATTAGGAGGACTGGAATAGTTGTGGTTCCTTAAGAGAGTCAGAGAGTGTATCACGGCGGACTGGCCAGATTCATTCCTTCGGGGAAATCCATCGATAGCCACGGTGGACGGCACGTCAGTCGCATTAAGGGATAAATGAGGGTCGTGGGAACAGGCAAGATATCCCTTTGCGTTTACTTGCTATTACTATACAGGTGCCCATAGGGCCCGACAAACCATTATTACTGACAGTGCGGTGAATTATGAGTGGTAGCCAGCGATAGTTTACTTGCGATAGCAAATTTATATCAGCGTCGCTACGGTAAACCCAACATTAGGTCTGTAGAAAATATACCATTCGACGAACAATTAGCCAAGGATACTGCCGATTACTTTGTAAAAACCCCATCCGACCCCTCCAACCCTCAAGTCGCTAAAGCCTACAATCAATTCAAAAAAGAAGTTAAACAGCAATACAACTTCTTGAAGGAGCAAGGTTTACAGTTCATTCCGACTCCTGATAATCCATATGGTAACAATTCTGCTAATATGGCTAGGGATATTCGGGAAAATGGTCGTATCGAGTTTTATACGGGTGGTGCTCCGCCAGAAGGTCATCCATTAGCAGAGGTTGACCCAGAGACGGGTTTAACCTATAATAATGAATTTAGGGCAGTTCATGATTTCTTCGGGCATGCTACCCACAACAATTCTTTTGGGCCCGTTGGTGAGAGACGGGCTTTTATCGCTCATTCACAGATGTTCAGTCCAGAAGCGATTCCCGCACTTGCTTTCGAGACTCATGCTCAGAATTCTTTTGTAAATTATGGGCCTCATCTACGAGATGCTTCAGGTCGAATTGCCAAAAAAGGCGAACCCAATTACCTTGAACTTTCAAAGCGACCTTATGCTGAACAAAAGGCTAATATTTTACCTGCAAGATTATCGGCAATTGAACGGGCTATGGAGGCATCCGAATAATGGACGTAGAACTTAGAGTGAATCCAGAGCGAAAGACCACAAGTGTTTACGCTAAAAAACAGTTAAAGAGGTATACTGTTATTCCTGAGAAGGATTTAATTGAAAAATATGGTGACGACTATAATGGTTACTATTTTGGAGAACATGGCTTCAATACCATTGAACTTCCAAATGAGGATGCACTTACAATCAAAAATGTTCCAAAAGGTGATGAACTTTTGATGCCACCATTTTTTAATCGTGACTTGAATATTGCTTTGACTCCTGAGAAATACTTACCTGCGGCGCTCCGTAAAATGAAACGTATCAAAGTGGAGAACTGTGATTGTCCTACTTGCGTCGAATTTGTGAAACAATTACATCCTTTCTATGACCCAATCACTAAAGCCTTGAGGATTGAGTAACATGTCAGCAATTTCTTTAGAAGTTAAGGAAAGTCCAATACATGGACATGGTCTCTTTGCCCGCAAGCCTGTAAAAGGAAATGTTGTTCTACCTTTAGCAGAAGTAAGCGATAAATATGGTGATGTCTATGGCGGTATCAATTCCTCACAGGATACAGGTAGAGAACCCAACGTCTACACGAAGTTTTCCCGCAAGGGAAATCCGTATTTCGTGACTGCTCGACCAATCCGTAAAGGTGAAGAACTATTGGCACCACCTTATCTCGGCGAAGTTAGTCCGAAGCATGAGCGGAAAGGTGAGGAAGCACGCTTTAAAAGAATCGAACGTGTTGGGTTTGGTGCTCAACTAGCGCGTGCAGAACGAATGGCGAGGTTACAACCATAATGCCTTCGTGCCCTTACTGCGAAAGATTTATCGTCAATGACGATGAATATGGTCATCATGTAGTAAACCATGAATTCAATATTTTATACGGTAAAGAATGTGTTTCTTGCAGGAATCCTGTAATCAAGCGGGCTTTCTACATGGTGCAGAAGGAGATGCGGTAAATGGTATTGTATCACGGTGAACCTTCATACCGTAATCCTTCAGAGGATGAAGTTGAGGAATTTTACAAAAATGATGCTGAATATTCAACTGTCAAGAGTTTGATTCATTACATGATGAATGAAGGTGAGACACCCACAGAAGAACAATATCAGAAGATGATGGATACATTGCATAAAGCAGGTCTTGGGAATATACTTGACCCGACCACTGATAATCCTTCTTACAATAACGCAGAGCGAACTTTAGCATTAATCGAGAATTTGCGGACTATGTCCAAAAGATTCAGACCTATTTCCGCCGAAGAAGCAGTCAAGATTACAAAGAGTCATCGAGGCGGAATGTGGTTGACTACAGGCTTTCCATTAGCCGCTTTTAACTCTATTAAGGGCGGAACCATAAATTCGGGCAAGGTTTATGAGGTAGACCTACCAAAAGAAATTCTCAAGAGAGAATCTAGACATAAAGGTGGAGAAGCATATTTTCTGGAATCTTCACAGGTGAATTTATTGCCTACAGCAATCAAACGTGCATTGGAGGTTCATGTGTCATGACCAGTCATAACCCAAATCTCTGTAAAGACTGCAAGAAAGAAAAATCTCGCGCACCTTACTCGGTTTGCGAGAAGTGCTATGCAAAGCGTATTCAACGCTTCAAGCGTTCAGGAGGGTTTTACGCAGTATGACCAAGAATTCTTTCGATTTTAAATCGAAACATAAACGCAGACGGGATACGGGTGCGTGGGATACAGGAGCAGGCGCTAGAGGACACGGCAATCCTATCAAATCTTATACTCTTTTCCCAACTGGCACAGGTAAAACACTTTATCCGCATAGTCGCGGTCTCCGTAAAGATAGGCGACGAATTTCAGGAGTTCAGTTAATTGATTAATTCGGAAATTTTGGAGGTGTTAAACGAAGTTTGAGTTTAGTTGACGAAGGTGTAGGACTTGTGGCTCTTGGTGTAGGTGCTTCAGTAGCCGAGAAGGCAATTGATGATTCGCGGTCACGACCAAGACGGAGTTCTGCGAAGCAGAGCAAATCTATGCGAAAAGCCCACAAAACCTCTAAATCACGTAAGCGGAGAGGACGGTGAATTTCCTTAAAGTTACAAAGAATTTTCTTTGGTAGCGAGACCGAGGCGGACGAGAGTGACGCCGACTTTTGCAATACTCACACCGTCATTGTATCGTTTATCTGGGAAAGCGCAAACGATACCGTAGTCCTATTATAAGACTCGGCCCTACAAACCCTTTATTTAATGGTATGTGCGGCCCTTATTATGGAGCAAAGCGTAAAATGACAGACGACGAACAAGTAGCAAGTGAGGAAACTCCCGACAAGATTATGCTAGACCTTACTGGTCTTGCAGAGGTCATCATGACCCACTGGCAGTTAGCGAATGCTTGTAAATCACTCCGTGATATGTCAATCGAAGCCGAACAAATGGGTTGGGCGGGTGCTTTTACTTTGGCACAGTATTATTTCGTTGAGAAGGTCTATAACGAAATTATTGCCAAACAATCCGAGAAAGTTCAGACCCTAATCAAACAACACGACGAAGATATCGCCAAGGGCAAGGAAGAACCCTACAAGCGCGTCCGAGAAAAATGGGAACAATTAGAGAGGGGCGCTTCATAAATAGGTTCAGTTCTACATCCCAATTACCACGCAGACGAGTCTTATTCAGGGCATAAACTGGATGGCACGTCCACTTCTGGTGGAGCGATGCATTGTTGGGGCAAAATAAAAGCAATACAGGAAAAGACGGGTTTAATATGCACTGTTGACGAAGTCACTCATCTTTGCATAATGTGGGCAAATGAATGGAAAGCCGAAGGCAATAAAGAGCCATGGACTCGTGAACAGACAGTTCAGAAAATTAATGACCTCGACCCAGAAAAACTAAAACAGGATGTCCTAAAAGCCAAACGCAGGGCAATTATGATGAATTATGTTTCCGCCGAACAGAAGGTCTACGCCTAAATGATAGTAGATGTAGAGTCACCATATAGCGCAAAAGACATTAGGGATATTCGCAGGAATATTCGATACGCCAGAGCCTGCGTGCGCGACAGTCTTTTACGGGGCGAAGTGCCGATTGCTTCTCATCTATTGTATACACAATCAGGAATCTTGGATGACAATATTCCAGAGGAACGACAATTGGGTATCAATGCTGGTAAGGAAATTGTGGAGAAGGCAGGCGACCTCACCGCAGTTTATGATGATTTAGGAATTTCAACAGGAATGAAATTTGGAATTGAGCACGCCAAATCACACGGTCGCAAAGTTGAGTTTCGTTCACTAGGTAAAGATTGGGAAAAACTCCTTGAAGAACGTGAGAAGAAACATTCTCATACGGAGATTTGGTAATTTAAACCAAAATGATAACCATCCAACTTTCGCCTAATGTCGAAGGTCTACTTACAGATATCGCTTCTCAGGGTGAAGCCTATTTAGTGGGTGGTGCCGTCCGCGATTACTTCCGTGGAACGGAAATCGGCGGAGATATCGATGTCGCCACAAATGTAGATGTTGAGACGCTCAAATCCTATTTGCGAAGCAAGGGATATCGCGTGGTTAGCACGGGTAGTGATATAGAGAGAGGCGCTGAATTCGGAGTCTTTCTCGTGGCTTTGCCCAATGGGGAGACTGTAGACATTGCTCAATTTAGAGCGGAGCAATACGACCCTAAGACCCGTAAACCTCTAACCTCTCCCGTCAAAACCATTCAAGAGGATTTGGCGCGAAGAGATGCTCCAATCAATGCCATTGCCCTAAAATACTTAGGTGGTAATAATTACGAAGTAATTGACCCTTATGGTGGACGGGAGGATATCAAGAAGGGTGTAGTTCGAGCAGTAGGTGAAGCCTCTGCAAGAATTTCGGACGACCCACTTCGAGCACTTCGCTATATTGGATTCGCGTCTCGTTTCGGTTATCAGGTTGACCCTGTAACTCTTCAAGCCATAAAAGATAATTTAAACCGAATGGATGTTGTCTCGCGTGAGCGAATTCATGATGAAATCATAAAACGCCTAAAGAAGGGAAATGTTGCACGCTACTTCGAGTTACTTCACGATTCAGGTCTCTTAACATACTTGTTTCCAGAATTCGTTAACGCGGACAATGTTTTGCACGACAATAGAGGCACACATCACGGCGAATCGGTCTACGAACATACTCGTGAAGTTCTGGCGAGAATACCAGACTCGGCTACTCCCGAATTTAAACTTGCGGCATTGTTGCATGATATCGGCAAAGTAGACACAGGAACAGTGGAAGATTCCGCGAGTGGAATGAAGCGGATGTTTGTCGGTCACGACAAGCGTTCTGCCGAAATTGCACAAAAGCGTCTAACCGAATTACGATTTCCATCTTCCACCATTAATTATGTGAGGCGGCTTGCCGCCGAGCATATGAATCTGAATACTGTGGTTGCTCTGCCAAAACCCAAGAAGCCTCTAGCAGACTTGGTGTTGAACATGCACGAGGATTATCCCCTTCTTAAGGACTTGGTGGATTTAACTGAAGTGGACTCTGGTATTGCCGTTCCTCAAATTAAATCTCTTGTGGAACAGTTCTCGAAGATGCCTACCGCCATAACAGGTGAGAACGTTTTGCAATATCCGCCAAAATCACGCGGTGCAATTTTGAGACAAATGCGTTATTTGCAGTTGACTCAGGGATTAGGTAGGGATTCCTTGCTTAATCTACTTGGTGGCGAAGCCAACAATATTTTGGTGAACATGGGCTATCCTCTGGTTGAAGCCCAATCTTTTGCCATTAGACGGGCAATGGATGCTTCCCAAAGTCATTAATAGAGTTATCGGCCCTTCAAACCATTGTCCTGAACCCATAAATGACGATTAATGATAATTTTCGAACATACGCGAGGAATTAACCGAGCGTAAGGAATAATGGTATACATTTGCACCCCACAAGACATACAACCATTTATTGTTATACTGGTCTTGGTATGCGTCATTATAATGGATTTTATTGCGGTATATCGCAATGGATGGTTATTCGCACTTATGGCGACGATGCTTTCATGGATAGCCGCAGGAATTTGGTCTGGCCCCGACCAGAATCTGATAACCAATCAAGTTTTCTCAAATCAAACATGGTATTGCAATACTACTCCTGCTTACCCTCTATTGATTCTTACTTTCGGGATGATATCTCTGCTCAGCATTCTTATCATGCTTGTGGTGTATAGAACACATTGAGAAATGTATTTTTTGCAATCATATGTATGGTGCTGGTAGGGTTGACTTTGGTTGTTTCATTGCCGAATTTTTCAGTTTCATCCACTCCTTCATCTGTTACCTCTACCAACTTTGAAGCGATTGATTTTCAGGTTACATTGGCTTCAGTGGGGTTCTCTAATGCATCATATGACCATCAATATATACAGATGCTCAAAGATTCGGGTGCCTCTACAATTGTAATAGAGTCTGACCCAATAGAATTTATGGCGTATCAATCTCGAATGGTGGATATCATGAACTATTCTCATTCTTTAGGTCTTAAAGTTCATCTTATTAATCAAATGGATACAAGAAATAGTATTGCTCTAATCAATTTGAAAAATCCTCTTGAGACAATAATTCTTCCACCAAAATTTAGCACAGTTTTGTGGGATGAAAATCACTGGATTGCATATTATGCATCTTTTCATCCAGATATCTTAACAGTAATTGCTGAACCATCAAATTTAAACGTTAAAATGCGCGTGGGGTTTACTGATTCACAATGGAGTCAAATAATTTCTACTCTTATCAATACATCAAATACAATTTCTCCTAAAACTCAAACATGGGTTGACCTTGTTCCATCCAAATCTATTGTGGATTACAATTTGGGTTCAACCTTAGTGACGATGAAGAATTTGACTGGAATAGGATGGGACGTTTATAATTATACAGAGTTCTCGGTAATAGCGCCTCTCCTTAAGACAGAGGTAAATTATAAATCGGTGGGAATGACTGAAACATGGTTTGCGCCAATGTGGTCAAAGCCTCAATTCGACAATGTTGCTTTTGTTAAAAATGCCACCAATTGGTTCTCGCTTTCATACTCGACCTTTGAGAAGTTGACTTCTCAAGCACCAGCATTATATGACCCCTTCTTTACGAGTCAATTTGTTTCAACAATTCCTCTATCAGGTAGTGGTTTTGTATTTTTTGATAATATTGACCAAGCATTGGTTAATCAAAATAGAACTCAAATATTTTACGGCTATCAGAATTTGACCAGTGATTCAAGTTGAAAATTACGTCTCAACGGCGTCCTTTAGGGATAGTTGGTATTCTAGTAATTTTCTTTTTGCTTTTTACAGTTTTTTCATCTATTTCGCCGAACTTTGAATACGTGAATGCATTTGGTGGTGGTTTTCTTTATGCAAATTCCTCATCTAGTTCAACAGCAGGAACCAGCACAACAATTATTTTAAATGCGCAAAAAAATATTCAGAATGATTGGATAATTGTAGACGGAGTTTTATCAACGTCTAGTGCTAACGTATCTTCGATAGTTGATAATAATGGAAATAAATATGCTGATGTAATCGATTCTAACACGAATGTTCATGCCTTTATTTGGTGGGCACAGTATACAGCCGCTACTGGTTCGGGAAACACATTAACGATAACTTTCACCTCTAGTGCCTATTTTATTAGGGCGTATTTCGTTACGGGTTTAATTAATTCATCAATAAATACGTCAACAGGTCATGGTTCTAACACGACAATTCAAGTAAATACTTTTACACCTGTTAATGATTCACTGTGTGTGGCTGAGGGTGCAATTCAAACAAATAATGCTGGTTCATCTTTTCAAATGACGAATACAACATCAGTTTTTACACCGTTCTCAGCCCTTACAATAGGTTCAAAAATTGGAACATCCACAATTTATAATGTTAATGTTGTGCGCGGTGCACATCAAAATTATCCTGATAATGCAGGTATAACAGCATTGACAACAACGGGAACTCCATTATGGGATTATGTATCCGCTTGTTTTCAAACAGGCCCGACTACAACAACATCTACTGTGACTTCTACGTCTACTTCCACCGTGACTTCTACATCTACTTCTACTGTTACTTCCACTTCGACCACTACTTCTACTTCGACCGCCTATAATTACATCGAAAGACAGAATATGACAGGATTCTTCAACAACCCAACTCTAAGTGGGTCGGTTACCTCTACAATTCCAGTTATTGCGAATAATTTACTTCTGGTGACGGCTAGAAACATCGACCCCTCAACAAACAACACTTTTGTGATTTCTGATAATCAGAGTAATTCATGGAAAAAGGTAACAGGTGCATATCCTAGCACTCCTTATCCAGATATTGAGGTTTTTATCACTAATGCATCCTCAAATACTTTTGATAAAATTACAGTAAATGCATCGCAGAATCCAGTTAGGTATTCCATTTATTTTCACGAATTTAATTTACAAGACCCCTTTCTAATTAGGGCAGTAAATACAAGTGGAACTGGTCATATTATACAGGTTCCTTCACAGACCACTGTTTATGGTAATTTCATTTATTCTTTCGCATATGGACAAAATGTGAGTGACGGTTCTCAACCTCACTTAACGACTATACCAAATTTCAAATCTTATAACAGGACAAGTTCACATGCGAATTTTGCGTGGGCTGAGGGAGACAGTTATTATTTAGGTGGGCAGACCAGTAATTATCAATATATATTCAATGGCACTTCTGTTGTTTCTTCTGAAATATTGCTTATCTTTAAATTACAACCTTTAACTTCGACCACAACCTCCACAACTACTTCTACGACAACTACGACAACAACTTCAACAGTGACTTCAAATTCAACTATCACAACCACTACCACATCTACTGCAACAAGCACTATTCAACCTAATAATGGGGTTGTTTGCTCCCCAAACGATATTCAACCTATCATCATTATTATTGTGTTGATTGTGGTGATTATTCTTGATATGGTTTCAATACTTAGAAATGGTTGGTTGTTTTCGTTAATAGCGGCTTTACTGGCTTTTATTGCCGCAGGAATTTGGAGTGGTTCAGACCAAAATATTGTGACTGGTCAATCATATAATGGTGTTGCATTTTTCTGTAACGTTACACCAGCATATCCTCTATTGATTATTCTATTTGGTATGGTTGCAGTAGCAAGCATATTAATTATGTATGCGACAACGAGGACACATTAAAAATGGCATTCGATAGAAAAACAGTAGCGGTCTTGGCGATTCTGGTTTTGGTCTGTAGTTTGATTCCTATTGCTTATGTCACAACAATTGTGCCAGAAAGCATCAGCGGTGGTGGGGGTGGTGGTAGCGATACCATTAATGCTCAATGTCCAGCAAACGAATATATGTTCAATATTACTATTACCAATTCATCGTCATTTATTGTGTGTTCTGCGGTGGCTTGGGGTCAAATTGTCAATTTTCCTTCGAATTGTGGAGTAGGTCAATTTGTGTATGGGGTTACGGCGAGTAATTTAGTTTGCGCTACACCGACAACGGCAGGCGTAAATTGGTCACAAATACAGAATTTCCCTACGGGGTCGGGAGGATGCGCATCAGGTTCAGCGTTTGTTTACAAATTAAACAGCACTAATTATTATTGCTCCAAAGTCTCCTTTAAGAATCTAACAGACCTACCTGCTAATTGCACCGCAGGAACCTATGCTGTCGGCATAAATAGCACTATGCTTCAGTGCACGACTTTGGCATGGTCATCTCTAACAGGATTTCCATCAGGATGTTCTTCAGGTTACTTCGTAACTGCTGTAGGTAGCACTTTAACTTGTAATCAGGTTCAATGGGGTCAATTAGTCAACTTTCCTACAAGTTGCACATCTGGACAGTTCGTGACAGGTGCTAATGCAACCAAGTTTTTCTGTGCCCAAGTTCAGGTCAGTCAATTAGGCGGCAACTCTTCTTGTCCAACAAATCCACAACAATATGTTATCACTGTGGCGGCTTCGGTAATATGTGCTACACCTGTAGACTCTATCAAAATTAATTCAAATGCCACTTTAACTGGTGTCCTTCAATTTTTGAATAGCACCACCATCGGTATTTACAATGGAGCAGGTAATACCGTGTTCTGGAAAATTCTTTCGGTTCAATGGAATACTTTGACAGGGTTTCCATCGGGATGCAGTGCTGGAATGTTCGTTACAGCCGTAGGAACTACTTTGACTTGTGCGACTCCGAGTGGGTCAGGTGCAGGCACAGGGACATCTCAATGTTCAAGTAATCAATACGTTTACAATGTTACTGATACCAGTAGTGGGCCAGTTACTCTTTGTGCTCAAGTTCAGTTGAGTCAATTAGGTGGATATCATTTATGTTCGGCTGGTCAATATGTTTACAATGTTAGCGCGGTTCCTCTATGTGCCCAAGTTCAAGTTAGTGAATTGGGTGGGAATTCGTCATGTCCTACAGGGCCTCAACAATTTGTTATCACAGTGAAGGCGGTAGTCGTTTGTGCAACTCCTGTTGACAGCATTACAGTAAACACCAATGCAACACTATCAGGACTAATTACTCTACTGAATACCACAACTGTAGGAATTTATAATGGACAGACTGGTGGACATACGATTTATTTCAAAGTAAATCAAACTGCCCTAACCATTAACTGGTCTCAACTTACTAATTTCCCTGCGGCATGTAGTGCTGGTCAATATGTCTATCAAGTAGGCACTACCTTGAGTTGTGCCCAAGTCCAATTAAGTCAGATTGGTGGGAGTTCTTCATGTCCTGTTGGGCCTCAGCAATATGTAATTACGGTTGCGGCGACGGTTACATGCGCAACACCTGTTGATTCAATTACTGTTAATGCTAACGCGACCCTGACTGGTCTGATAACCTTTATGAATACCACGACAGTTGGTGTCTACAATGGAGCGACAGGTGGAAATACAATCTTCTTCAAGATTAATTCGGTGCCTTGGAGTTCTATTACAGGTTTTCCTTCGGGTTGCTCTGCGAATCAATGGGTCACGGCAGTTGGCACCACTCTAACTTGTTCGGGAGTTTCATGGAGTCAAATTCAGAATTTTCCTACAGGGCTTGGCACATGTCAAACAGGTTATAGTTTCGTGTATCAAATTAATTCTACTAATTATTATTGCTCTGCGGTTTCGTTCGCTGGTCTAACACACCTACCATCAGGTTGCACGGCTGGACAATATGCAACCGCCGTTAATTCGACTTCGTTTACTTGTAGTCATGTGGGATGGACACAACTAACTGGCTTTCCTTCTGCATGTTCTGCTAATGAATGGGTTACAGCGGTTAATACCACTTTAACTTGCACTAACGTCGCATGGGGTCAAATCACTTCATTTCCTAGTGGAGAGATTGCAACTTTTGCCTCTACTTGTGGCACCGCTAATGACTTTGTTTACTTGATTAATTCTACCAACTATTATTGCAAATCAGTGAGTTCGGGTTCGGTTGCATGGAGTGCCATAACTGGAATTCCATCAGGGGAAGTTCATTCCTATTCCTCAACATGCTCAAGTTCCAATGCATATATTTATTTCTTCAATGCGACGAACGCTTATTGTTCTGCTGTTTCTTTTGCTGGTCTAACAAATCTTCCAACTGGATGCAGTGCAAATACATTTGCAACAGGCGTCAATTCAACGGCATTTACTTGCACTGCTGTAGCGTGGGCCGCCCTAACTGCATTTCCGTCTGCATGCTCCGCAGGATATTTCGTTACTGGTGTCGGTTCTACCCTAACTTGCACTCAAGTGGCGTGGGGTAACATCATAAATCTCCCAACTGGTATAAATGGTCAAGTGAACCCATTGGCACAAACTGGTCATTGCTCATTTGCTTCTTCGGGTTCAAGTTGCACCATATCATTCACAAGCGTGAAAGTTGGTGATGAGTTGGTTGTTGGTTACGGCAGTAACGGCGGAACTTATGTAACGCCTTCTGACGGCTCCAATACCTATACCTCGATTGTTGAGAGTGATGCCGCAGGCACTATGAAAACACAATTATGGAGCGCACCTGTTACGACTGGTGGAAGTCTTACCATAACTTGCGCAATATCAGCCCCGCTGTCCTTTGGAGTAGATTGCACTGCTCAAGAATATTATGGTATTGCAGGAACTACGTGGACTTCAAGCGGAAGGTCGGTTTCATCCTCGAATCAAGCCACCATCAGTCCTGCTTTTAGTCCTTGTGGTGCTTGTGTTCTAGTAACTGAGGCTGGCAGTAATACTCATACTACTATTACTGCGGGAACAGACTTTACAATAATTGCTGGCTCTGGAACACAATACGGCGGTGGGCAATACAATACTACTTGGGATGGGGTTTCGGGTTCTCAAAGCACAAGCACCCCAATTAATTTTGGCACCAGTGTTGGTTGGTCGATTGTTTCAGCCTATGCTACTGGCTGTGGAAATGAAAATGCCTATATTTACAAAATTAATACAACCAGTTTCTATTGTTCTGGCGTTCCCTTTACTTCTCTGATAAACTTTCCAGCGGGTTGTGCTTCGGGTCAGGCTGTCCAAGTCATTGCAACTACTTTGGTTTGTGTCAACCTATCAACGGTTGCAGTTGCATCTTCAACTTGTGCAGGTGGCTCGTTTGTTACTTCCATTTCTACAACAACCTTTGGTTGCTCAGGAATTACACAAGCAGTTGCTTCGTCTACTTGTGCGGCGGGTAGTGCGGTTACTTCTATTTCTACCACTGCATTCGGTTGTTCGGGCTTTGATACCTTTAATGGGGCGACGGTTTCATGCGCGGCAGGTTCGGCAGTTACATCAATCGCAACATCCACAGCAACTTGTTCGCATTTCGAGACAGTGGGTGCAACAGCATCATGTGCTGTCGGTTCTGCGGTTACTTCAATCGCAACTTCGACAGGAGTTTGTCAACAGATACATACACTTGCAACAGCGACTTCACAAATCATGTCCACAACTACATTTACTACAGTGGGTTCCATGTCAGTTTCGGTCTCTGCTTCTACTGTTTATACCATTAAAGCAGTTATTATATACAAGACTGCGGGTTCAAGCACTGGAATTAAATTGGGTTATTCTGCTCCCGCAGGAGCGACTGCTGAAGTTTGTTTCTGGACTCCGATAGGATTGGCAGGTGGAGCCAACACAGGATGTGAAACCGCAACCTCTGTATCATATACTTCTACAGCCGCAGGGCCGGGAACAAGCGATGTTCAGGTTATTATTAATGGATATATTTCTGTGTCCTCGACTGCTGGAACTTTTGGCTTTCTTTTTGCTTCATCAGGAGCAACTTCAGTAACAATTGAGGCTGGTTCATGGGTAGAATTAAATCCTTTAACAGGATAAATAAAAATGAAATATCTTAGAGTATACATTATGTTAGCAGTTGTTCTAGGTATGATAGCAATTGCGTTTCTCAGTAGCCAAGGTAATCCTACTAATTCACCACATGCAGATTTTCAAGCCACTATATGTGTTGTGAATGGAACGGGTTGTATTCCAAAGGGTCAAAGTGTGGTTTGGCTCGGCACAATACCTTCTTCACCGCCCAATTCTACAGCAACTAAATGAGCAATTACCATTATATGTCCTTATTAAGGCCCTACAAACCTTATATGTGACTCCAAAAAAGAGCAAATGTTCTTTTGAATATATTGAAAAACGTCCAACCTCCAAACTATTTGCGGAGCAAGTGAGCGAAGCGAACATGGGATTATTCGGCGGAAACAAATCCAAGTCTGGCGCTAACAAAGAATTTACTATAAAGATGCCGTCAGGCGGCGACCCCAAATTTGAAGAAGAATTCAAGGCTACTAAGGGTTTACGCAAAGCCTATGTTGTTCTGGTTCAACAGGAACAGGCAGGTTCATGGCACGCCATCAAAGTTCTGAAGAAACCTGCGGTAAACGGACTTGTATTTTTCTGGGAGGAACGGTTATTTGTTCTTGATACTAGACGTGTTTGGTATTACGACGAAAAGTCGAATCCAGTCTTACTCTATGATATCACCGTAAGTCTACCAAATCTTCGTCCGATGACGAAGAAAGAATACGACGACATGCAGGAGAAAATTAAGAATAGGACTCAGAATACACTTGATTCCTTGGCGTCAGAGAACCCTGATGTCGAAATTCTTAATGTCGTGGAACCGACACAGCCACTAGAGCCTCAAACAGGTATCAAGATTGATGATAATATTGATTCGGCATTCTCCTACACTATGATTTATCGCAAGTTGTTAGAGCAACTAACTAGGGCATCCACACCTGAACAAAAACAGACCTTTGACTTGATGACAATTTTACTGATTGTTGTGGCGTTGGTTGCAGGAATTTCTGTGGGGTATACCTTGGGAGCGCATTATGCGACACCAATTATACAGGGTTCAACCACTACAATTACCGTAACTCAGACAGGTTCTGTGACAGGTATCCAGACCTCGACAGCCATTGGTGGAATTACTAGCACGACCGTTGTGGGAGGGGCTTAAGCGTGATAAACCCAACATTCAAATGCAAACAATGTCAGTTCAGTTCGACGTGGAAACTCAAAGCCGATTTACATAGAGCAAAAAGTCACAAAACCCATGAGATTTACATTGATGACCCAGATAATGTTCTGGGAAAACCCGATTCAACGAGTGAAACGAGTTAATGTTTGGCAAGAAACCCAAAGAAGTCAATAACAAATGTAAGGTCTGCGGTTATGAATTGACCCCAGAAGAGCAGAAAGACCGTAACAAATCAATCGCTTTACATTTGAAATATTTCCATTACGACGAGCAGAATTCTGTTACAAAATGGGCGTTAGACCACATAAACTGAGTGAATGAAAATGGTTAGCAACAGAATGCTTCTCGACATCTCGAAGAATGACCTAACAAGTTTAGCAGATATACTAATATCTGGTGTTTTGCCTGAGCATTTATCTGATAACCAAAAAAGAATTAGGACGCAAATAATTGAAATTGTTTACGGTAAAAGAGGAACACAGGATAGAGTATCAATTTGAGTGCCTATGAAGCCAAGTCACTACCAGTCGGCAATCACTGCAAACTCTGTAATTGGAAGGTTCCAGCAGAAGAACGAGCGACAGAGCCTATGCGCTACGAAGCAATTCTTAGACATGTCAAGGCAGTTCATTATGCTTCC
>Ga0335085_10003278_pt1 | contig 28316 bp, 23 predicted proteins | sample Lox_Sample_45_FD_206712 | JGI IMG/M metagenome (GOLD analysis project Ga0335085, IMG submission 206712) | Soil microbial communities from Loxahatchee National Wildlife Refuge, Florida, United States - Lox_Sample_4.5 | ecosystem: Environmental > Terrestrial > Soil > Wetlands | place: USA... | reverse complement strand
GTGCCGGAAAGCGCGAACGTCGATCCGCCGGCCTGTCCCGAGCCCGAGACCGTGAACTCCTCGGTCACCCGGATCCCCATCCGTTCACCGCCGACGCCGCCCGCGTTCTCCCAGGTACCGGCCTGGTAGTGGGTCACCGCCTGATCCTTCACGATGGCGGCGCCCGTCGTGTCGGTGAGCTCCGTGGAATCGGTCCACAGCGCCCCGGGGAGGGCGCCGGCCGGCGGCAGCCGGGGATAGAAGGTCCGGAACCCGCCGAGGAGCTGGCTCAGGCTCTTGGCGAGGGCGGAGTCGGACACGCGGGGGTCCACCATGCGGCCCGTAGGCGATAGATGCGCGTCGTAGCGAAGACCGCGGGCCGAATCGAGATCGACGCCCGGGGGGAGCATCGTGCCCGAATCGGCGAGGATCGAGTCGATGGTGAGCGACAGGCCGTAGCCCAGCGTGTCCGCCGGGCCGGTGATGACCGCCGTGACGAAGGTGCGGAGCCCGATCTCCTGGACCTGGTCACCCGTGGGAAGGGTCTGGTCGACGTGGTGACGCTGAACGATGAGATAGCGGGTTATGCCCGGGGCGTACCGGAGCGGTCCGGGCTCAGCCGCCACCGGCGCGCGGGCGGATGCCGGGGCGGGTCCCTGGCCTGGTGTCGCCGCGGGCATCCCCCCGCCGCAGGCGGCGACCCCGGTGAAGGAGCAGAGGACGGCGCGGAGGACGGTGGACCGCGTCACGACGTCCCGGCGCGGTCGGTCTTGGTGCGCCCGAAGACCGCGACCATCTCGGGTCCGTCGCTCGATACGCGCAGGAGCTTCCAGCCCCGGCGCCGCATGTCGGCGCGCCAGGCGATGAGCTTTTGCCACTCCTCGTTGGTCGTGCGGAACACCCGCAAGTCGGCGACCGACTCCCATTGCGGGGGATAGGGTTTGAGCGGGGCGGGGGTCGGGGTAGGTGGGGCCATAAGCCGAGTTCTGTTTGGCCGCCTTCCGGCGGTCAGATGGTCATCTCTCTGGGATGGCTGTCGCCAGCCACCTCGTGCGGCCTACCCGCAGCTCGAACGACTCGGGGCCCAAGTCTCGCTGCTTATTTGGCCTTGCTCCGACTGGGGGTTACCGTGCCACGGCCGTTGCCGGCCGCGCGGTGGGCTCTTACCCCACCTTTTCACCCTTGCCCTTGGATAAAGGGCGGTCTGTTTTCTGTGGCCCTGTCCGTCGCCTTCCGGCGCCCAGGCGTTACCTGGCAGTCTGCCCTCGTGGAGCTCGGACTTTCCTCGGAGTCGCCCATTTCCGGCAGCGACCCGCGACCATCGCGCCCCACCCCCACCCCCACCCCTACCCCGCCGCAGCAAAGGTACCGGCCGGGGCCCGTACCGGGCAAGTCGGTCTCTTCCAACTCCCCTATTTCTCGCGAGATAGGCGTCGCACCAGCCGCCAGGTACTGTCGTTTTCCCCTTTCGCGAATCGCACATCGAGCCAGAACCCCGAATTCTCCCGGAATGCGAGGGCGCGGAGGGGGCCCCAGTCCGACGGGCCGACCGTCTGTGGAGAGAGCTCGAGCGCCGACAGCACGCCGATGCCCCGCTCCCGGTAGCGCGCGTCGGTCCGGCGCGACGAGGGTTCCCGGGTCAACAGGATTACCGGAGCCCCCCGCCCCGACCAGCCCTTCAGGAGGCCGCGCCCGAACCAGTCCTGCGGCGGCGCGGACGAGCGGACGGCGAACAGGAGGCCGGGGCGGATCCGCAGGACCGCCGTCCGCAGCGCCGCCGCGCGGGCGGCGGTGACGCGCTCCAGTGCCGCGAAGAGGTCGTCCACGAGCCCGCGGTCGAGGAGCGCGTCGTAACGCCCGGCCGGGGGAACGCCGTGGAGCGCCGCGGCGTCCGCGGGGGTGATCACGGTGTCCTTCACCATGGCCTGAAGCCCGGCCTGGAAGTCGGCGTCGCAGATGGTGGCCGCCGGCTGGGTGGAGGCGGGCAGTCGCCCCAGGTCGAGCGCGATGGCGGGCACCAGATCGGGGTGCTGAGCCGCGAGCCGGGCCAGCGTCACCATGCCCGGGGTCAGGGCTCCGCTCCAATACGCGGGATCGAGGAGGCAGTGCGCCGGAGCCCCCACCGTGTCCGGGGACAGGCGAAACGAGTCGGGCTCGAGGGCCGGAATCCACCGGACGCTCGTCTCCTCGAGCCGGTCACCCATGATCTTCCAGATGTTCTGCGCCACCGTCCGCTCCCAGGGCGCGTAGCGCGTGGATTCCGCCATCGCTTCGGCGTCGGCGGGCCCGGCGATGGCGTTGAAGGCGCCCACGTCGAGCAGGGACGTCAACGAGTCGAGGGTACGCCTCCGCCCGTCCGGCGCCGAACGGTACCCCGGGGCGGCGGCCCAGAGCACCCTGAGCCCTCCGCGGGCGGCCCACTCCGGGAGCACGACGCTGTCGGACGCGGACGCCTGCCGGAGCGGAAGGGAGAAGGGCGAGGAGCCTTCGGGCGGCGCCGCGCGGGGAATCCGCGGCGGCACCGTATCGGGCCCACCCTCGAGCGAGAGGAATGCCGGGTGGACCGCCGGTGGTACGTTGGCCCATTCCGCGGGGCGCCGGGTCCAGCGCGCCAGGGTCTTGAGGAACTCCCGGGCTCCGCCCGTGTCCGCGGCCGCCAGTGCGGCACGGCTGGCGACCACCACGAGGCCGCGACCCACCCGGGTGGCACCCACGAACACACTCGAGCCTCGGGCCAGCGCCTGGGACGCCGCGCGGACCCGGAGCGGATCGCTGGGACCCAGGGAGATCGGCGTGATGTCGACGCTGGACAGGGCCCGTCGCGCCGGCGTGGCGGTCACGGCGCCCGCGGTCTCCCGGGCTTCGGTGATCGAGAGGCCCGCGCCGACTCCCGCGAGCCACCGGTTCATGGTCCACCGGTCGAGGGCGCTCGTCGGGTACCCGAGCACGACCACTCCCCCGCTCCGCACCCACGCCGACAGGAGGACGGCGTCCCCAGTGGACAGCGCGTCGGAGGGGGCGTCCGGGCGCTGGCCCCCCAGCACCATCACGGCATGGTAGCGGCGAAGGTCTTGGAGAGTGACGTGAGGGAAGAAGCGGCGGTACTCCACCGCGTACCCGGCGTCGTGCCACGGGGCGGCCGTGGACTCGAGGTCGATCGGATCGGCGAGCGTGAGGTCGAGCAGGAGGAGACGGTTCGCCGTCGGTTGACAGGCGGCGACGAGCAGCAGCGCGAGGAGGGCGGTCCGCTTGACCACGGCCTGGAAGATAAGCGACGGACCTTGATCGATCATTGACCGTCGCCCATTAGGATGGTCCCGTGGTCACGGTCTGCACGGTATTGCCGGCCCCGGAGCGGTCCCGGGTCGATGCGGCGGGTGATGGGTGCTTTCAGACCCTCCACGCCGAGTCGTTTCGCGAGGTGCTGCAGGCCGCCCGGCACCGGCGGGTGGACGCCATCCTGATCTCGGTGCACCGCTGCGCCGGGGACGAGTTCCCGGCGGTGGCGCGCCTCGTGCGGGAGTTCCCCGCCATCCCCGCCGTGGCCCTGGTGTCCCGGCACGACGGCACCGCGACCGAAACCCTCCTGCGTCTGGGAGCCACCGGCGTGCGGGCCGCGGTGGACTGCACGGAGCCGGGTGCCTGGCGGCGGCTCCGGGACGTCTTCGGACAGCCGATGACGCCGTCCGCGGCCCGGATCCTCGCGCGGCTCCTCCCCGCGCTCGGGGACGCGCCGGAGGAAGCGCGCGTGTTCTTCGAGGCGGTGGTGCGTCTTGCGCCGGTGATCGTGACCGTCCGCGGGCTCGCGCGGCACCTGCGGGTCACACCGTCGACGTTCGTCTCCCGGTTCCAGCGCGCCGCCCTGCCCTCCCCCAAGCGCTACCTCTCCGCCATGCGGATCCTGCACGCCGCCTACCTGTTTCAGAATCCGGGGCTGTCGGTGTCGGACGTCGCCTACCGGCTGGACTTCTCGTCGCCCCAGAGCTTCGGCCGCCACCTCAAAGCCATCCTGGGCGTCACGGCGGGCGAGTTCCGGAGCCGCTTCCCTTTCGAGGTGGCGCTCAGCCGCTACGTAGACCTGCTGGTCACCCCGTACCGGGAGACCCTGCGCGCGTTCTACCCCTTGAACGTGGGGTTTTGGGACCAAGGATCCGACGCGCCTCGTGTCTCCCGGGCGGGGTGACGGGAGCTCAGTCGGCCGCGGCGCGGATCACCCGATGCTCGGCGGTGCGCTGCTCGGGCTTCAGCACCGCGAAGCGCGCGATACTGGCGCGGAGCCGCTCCGCGAGCTGGGCGAGCTGCTGTGACGTGGCGGTGAGGTCTCCCATCGAGGTGATTTGCGCCCGCGTCGCGGCGGCGGCGCCGGTGGCGTGTTCGGCGGACAGGCTCGAGACCTGCGCCACCTGCGCCAGGGACTGCGCCAGCTGTGCGAGGCGCTCGGCCTGGGTGCGGGAGACGTCGGCGGTGGCATTGACGAGTCCCCCGATCAGCTGGACGCCTTCGTGCAGCTCACGGAGGGCCTCGTCGGCCTCCGCGGCCACCGCCCCGATGTCCTTCACCTGAACCTCGCCCGTTTCCATCGCCCGCGCCGCGGCCGTGATCCCGGTCCGGATCTCCGAGACCAGCTCGGCCACGTCGCGCGCCGACTTCCCCGCCTCGCCCGCCAGCCCGCGGACCTCCTGCGCGACGACCGCGAAGCCTTCGCCGTGCTCGCCCGCCCGGGCCGCCTCGATGGCCGCGTTCAGCGCCAGCAGGTGCGTCTGGCGGGCGATGCGGGCGATGGTCTGGGCGAAGCCGCCGATCCGGTCCGACAGGGCCGAGAGACCCAGCACGGTCGTGGCGGTGGCCCGCACCTCCTCGCGGACGGCCCGGAGGGTCTGGCTGGCGCGCTCCACGCGGTCCCGGCCCCGCTCCGCGGTCGCGGCCAGCGTCCCGGCGTCCGCCTGCATCCGCTCGGCCCGGGTGCGCAGGGACTCGGCCTGCGCGGCCGCCTTGGCGCTCTCGGCTTGCGCCTCCTCGGCCACGGTCCGCTGGCCCACCAGATCCTGGGCGAGCCCCTGCGCGGTATGGGTCACCGATTCGGACGTGGCGTGGATCTGCTGAGCGGCGGCGGCCAGCTCTTCAGCGAACGCGGCGACCTCGTCGGCTTCGTGCTGGACCGTCGAGATGGTGGCGCCGATTTCGTCCAGCATCCGGTTCAGACTCTTCTCGAGGAACCCGAGCTCGTCCGATTCGGCCGCGGCGGCCCGGACCCCCAGCTGACCTTGCTCCGCCGCGCCCATCACGCTCCGGGTCGATCGGATGCGGTCGATCAGCGTCGCGGGAATGCGCTTCAGCGCCATCGCGACCGCCACGAAGACCACGGTCTCGAGATACGCCTCCGGGGGAATGGAGGCGGAGCCGTCGTAAAGGACGCCGTGGAGCAGGGTGGCCGCGAGATAGGCGAGCGAGGCCATCAGGACCAGAAAGTCGCCGACGGTGCGGCCCTGGTCGAACGTGTACGGGAGCACCGCGATGAAGAACGCGGCCACGAGGCCTCCGTGTCCGAACCACACCACCGGTACGGCCACGATGAGGATGTCGAGGAGGGTAAGGACATAGATCAGCCACCACCGATACCACCCCCGCTCATTGACCAGGCCGACGAGAGCGTTGAGGATCGCTCCCGCGCCCGAGGCCAGCACGATGGTGCCCGGCTCGGTGCGGATCACGCCGGCCATCCACCCCAGCATCGCCACCACGAACACCGCGGACACGATGACCCAGCGGCGGGACAGCGAGCGTGCGAAGGTGTCCAGATCCTTGAGCCGCTGCTCGAGCCCGAGGGCATCGTCGGGGCGGCCCCGCATCCGCGACGCCAGCGACTTATGGTCGGGGTTGAGCGACGGAATGGTCACCGGGGGACCGGAGGCGGCGGGGCGGGGGTGAGGCCGAGCTGGGTCGCGGTGAGGAGCGCCTCCACGGCGTATCCAGCCTTCTCGAGGACCTCCCGGCCCCCCTCTTCCCGGTCGACGACGGCCAGGACCCCGAGGATGCGGGCTCCTTCCGCCGTGAGCGCGGCGATGGCCTCCTGGGCCGAGCCGCCGGTGGTGATGACGTCCTCCACCACGACCACGGCCTGGCCCGGCTCGAAGCAGCCTTCCACCCGGCGGCCGGTGCCGTGGGTCTTGGCCTGTTTGCGGACCGTGAAGGCGTCGAGGGGCGGGGCGGGGGGCGGCCGCCGAAGCCGGGCGGCGGCGGCGATGGCGTATGCGACGGGGTCGGCTCCCAGCGTGAGGCCGCCGACGGCGCCCGGCGCCCACCTCCGGGCCTCCAGGCGCCCGAGCCCCAGGGCGCCGATGAGCGTCAGGCCGTCCCCGGACATGGTCGTCCGCCGGGCGTCGATGTAGTACGAGGAGCGGCGGCCGGACGAGAGCGTGAAGTCTCCGCGGGTGACCGAGCGGGCGAGCAGCAGATCGCGGAGGCGTTCCAGGTCGGTCATCGCGCTCACCTAGTAGTTGTTAATGCTACTACTATCGCCTCAGGATGGATCATTTTCGACTGACGATATTCTTCAGCGCCCCCAGGAAGCCCTTCTGCGGCGGGGGAGGGGGGGCGGAGGTGAGCCCGTGCTCGAGCTCCGCGGCCAGCGCCTCCACCGTCGGCTGACGGCCCGCGGGATCCCGGGACAGGCCGCGCATGATGGCGGCCTCGAGGGCGGGCGCGAACCGCTTGCCGGGCACCGCCTGGTTGAGGGGCTCGGGCGGCTGGGTGAGCAACTGCTGGAAGAGCTCCCGCGGGCTCTTGCCCGTGTACGGATGTCGTCCGGTCAGGAGGTAATACGCGATGGTGGCGAGGCTGTAGATGTCCGCCCGGCCGTCCACCAGTTCGCCCGAAAGCGCCTCCGGAGCCACGTATTGCAGGGTTCCCACGAAGAAGCCGGTGCGGGTCAGACGCTCCTCCGGCGGGAGCTCCGCGTCCCGGGCGATCCCGAAGTCGAGAAGCCGGGCGCGCCGGGTGGCCGGATCGAACATGATGTTTTCGGGCTTCAGGTCCCGATGGATGATCCCGGCGTGGTGGGCGGCCGCGAGGGCGTCGGCGAGCTGCCGCACCAGCGCGACGGCCTCCGGGGGAGCCAGAGGTCCGTTGCGGTGTAGGAACGCCGCGAGGGATTCTCCGGGGGCCCACTCCAGTGCCAGGTAATACAGCCCGTCGGCTTCCCCGTAATCGAACGTGCGTACCACCCCGGGGTGCGACACGCGCGCGCCGTATCCCGCCTCCCGGAGAAAGCGCTTCACCGCCGTGGGGTCGCCGCGCAGTCGGGGGCGCAATACCTTGAACGCGGCGGGGCCGCGCTCGGCGTGCTCCGCGCGATAGACTTCGGCCGTGCCGCCTTCGCCGACGCGTTCGAGGAGACGGTAGCCGGCGATGGTCCGGCCGGCGAGATTCTCGGTGGGCATGGGGACGCGCCAAACTAACGCCCGGATTTGAGGTGGAGCAAGTGACGAGTCGTCACATCGCGGCGCTGGTCCTGGGAACCGCGGCCGCGGCCTGCGGTCAGTGGTCGCGCGTCGGCTCGCCCGACGCGCCCAAGGCCGACGTCGCCATCAGCCGGCTGTTCGACCCGGCCTCCCAGTACCGCGGAATGGGATTCCTCGCCGGCGGCGAGCCGCTGCCCTGGGTCGGGGACGTCCGCTGGCTCGCCGGCGAAACACCTGACTCCACCCTGGCGCAGGTGGCGCTGTCGTTCGCCAACCACTCGCTCCGGTTCCGGCGGGACGGCAACGACTTCGTCGCCTCATACCGGGTCGAGATCACCTACCACGGCGCGTCCGGCCAGACCCGCACCTTCACGCGTGACGAGACGGTGCGGGTCCGCTCCTTTCAGGAGACGCTGCGCGCCGACGAGAGCGTGATCTTCCAGCAGTACCTGTACCTGCCCCCTGGGGCGTGCACGTTCGCCGTCGTCGTGCGCGACCGCGACGGCGTCGGGGCGTCCCGGCAGGAGGTCGTGGACACGGTGCCCCGGTTCGCCGGCCCCAGCCTGTCCACCCCCATCCCCGTGTACGAAGGCGCGGGGCGGACGCGCCGCGATACCGTCCCGGCGCTGGTGTCGAACCCCCGCGCCACGCTGCCGTACGGCGGCGACACGCTCTCGTTCTACGTCGAGGGATACGGGTATCCGGCCGGCACCCGCCTGACCGGCGTGGTCGAGGCGTCCAACGGGGACACCCTCTGGTCCGACACTCTCGCCCTCGATTCGGGGGCCGAGGTCGCCCGGGCCCGCTTCGAGATCCTTCCCGGAAAGCTGCCGGTCGGGCAGGAACGGTTCCGCGTCGCGCCCCTGGGCGGCGGCGCGGCGGTGGTCGCGCCGTTCCTGATCAGTTTCTCGTCGCAGTGGGTGGTCACGAACTACGACCAGATGGTGAGCCTGTTGCGGTACTTCCCGCGCCAGGATCTCGTGGCCAAGCTCCGTTCGGCGCCCGACTCGCTCCGGGCCGCCGCCTGGCACGACTTCTGGGAGGCGTCCGATCCGGTCTCGATGACCCCCGAGAACGAAGCGCTGAACGACTACCTCACCCGGGTCCAGATCGCGAGCCAGCGCTTCAATGAAGCCGCGGATCCGGGGTGGCTGACCGACCGCGGTGAGGTGTTCATCACGCTGGGGGATCCGGACGAGGTGTACGACCTGCAGAGCGACTACTCGCGGACCGGCGTGCACGGGATCCGCTGGGTCTACACCGACCTGCGACTGGACCTCTTGTTCGTGGACCAGTCGGGGTTCGGGCGGTTCAAGATGACGCCGGGCTCCCGGGCCGATTTCGACCGGGTCGCGACTCGCCTCCGCCACATCGACTGATGCGCGGCGCCGCGTGCGCCCTCCTGGTCGTCTGGCCCTTGGCCCTCCCGGGTCAGGCGCCCGCGGTGCCCGAGATCGCCCGCGCCGAGTCGCTGGAAGCCGCCGGCCGCCCCTGGCACGCGGCGGAAACCTTCCTGACCGCGCCATTCGCTTCGGACCTCTCCGCGCCGCTCCTCCTCGCGGACGCCCGGGCCGAGCTCGCCGCCCGTCGCTACGACCGGGTCGTGGCGCTCCTCGACCAGCGGCCCTGGCTGGCCGACTCGGGCGACGGCACCGGCTACGCTCTGCTCGCCGAGGCGTTCGAACGCCTGGGCCGGCCGGCGGACGCGGCGCCGGACTACCTGCGGGCGCGGGCCGGAACCACGGGGACCGTGGCGGCGCTGCTCGCGGTCCGGGCGGCCGTCGCGTTCGACCGCGCCGGCGCGCGGGACAGCGCCCTCCGGTACTACGCGGCGGCCCGCCGGCCCGGCCTCCCCGCGATCGACGGCTGGCTGCGGCTCCGGGAAGCCGGGGTCTGCGATGACACCACGACGGCGGACTCACTCCTGGCCGGTCTCTCGGGTCCCCCAGCGCGGCGCGCGCCGCTGTACCGGGCACGGGCCAGGCTGGCGGCGGGCGACACGGCCGGCGCCGTCCGCGCTCTCGCCGCCGCGGGCGGCACCCTCGAGGCGGCCCGCCTCACCCTGGCGCACGGGGATTCGGCCGGCTCGCGGGACCTCCTTTATCATCTGTTCGCCGGGGCCCCGCTTTCCGACGACGCGGCCGCGGGCGTCTCCCTCGCGCAGGGACCGCTGCCCCCCGGGTCCGCCGCCGAGCGGGTGGCGCTGGCCCAGGTGCTGCGCGCCCACGGAGATCTCCCGGCGGCGGTGGCCGAGGTCCGGGGTGCGCTGGATCAGGGCGATTCCAGCGGATCCACCCTCCTGCTCTGGGCCGATCTGCTCGCCGCGGACCGTCGGGGGCGGCAAGCCCTCGCCGCGTACGACGCGGCGGGACGCGATTCCGCCACCCGCCTGCTCGCGGCCTCGCGGCGTGCCCGGCTCCTCCTGCGGTTGCGGGATCCTTCCGCCCCCCAGGCGCTCATCGACTTCGCGCGGGCGAACCCCGGGGACAGCGCGGCGCCGGTGGCGCTCTATCTCGCCGCGGACCGGATGGCGGAGCTCGGCGACTCGGCGGGCGCGGAGCTGACGTTCCGTGAGCTCTCGTCGGCCCACCCGCCCGACCCCTGGGCGTCGCAGGGCCGCCTGCGCGCGGGATCCTGGGAGTACCGGCGCGGTCATTGGGACGCCGCGATGGCGTGGTTCACGGCGGACCTGAGCGCGGGTCCGGGGCCCCACGCCGCGGCCCGGTTCTGGATCGGCAAGACGGCGGCGGCGCGCGGCGACAGCGCGGGAGCCCGGGGCGCGTGGTTCGCCCTCGCGCACGACGATTCGCTGGGCTACTACGGCCTTCGGGCCCGCGCCCTTGCGGGCCTGCCGGCGCTGCTGGTGCCCGAGGGCGTTCCGGCGACCGCTCCCGCGGCGGCGGCGGGCCTGGGCGAGCTGGACACCCTGCTGCTGGCGGGACTCGACTCCGAGGCCGACTCCCGGGTCCGGGCACTCCTGGCCGATCCGCCCGACTCGGTGGACGTGCTCCTGGCGTGGAGCGCGGGACTCGCCGCCCGGGGCTGGGGGTCGGCCGCGGTGCGGCTCGCCTGGCTCGCCGCTCCGCGCGCCGCGGGTGATCCGCGCGTCCTGCGGGCGATCTTTCCGTGGCCCGACCGGCCCGCGGTCTCGGCGGAGGCGGCCGAATTCAAGGTCGACCCCTTCCTCCTGGCCGCGCTGGTCCGCCAGGAAAGCGAGTTCGACCGGGAAGCGCTGTCGCGTGCGGGCGCCCGCGGGCTCGTGCAGCTCCTGCCCAGCACGGCGGCGCGGACGGCGCGGGTGCTCGACCTCCCGTTCGCGCCCGAGTGGCTCACCCTTCCCGACCTGAATCTGCACCTCGGCGCCGCCCACCTGGCCGCCCTGCTCGGGCGCTACCACGGCCGGGTGGACGCCGCGGTGGCCGCGTACGACGCGGGGACGGGGCCCGTCGACCGCTGGCTGGCCGGCGCCCGGACGCGGGACCCCGACCTGTTCGTCGCGGACGTGGGGTTCGTCGAGACCCGGGGCTACGTGCGGTCGGTGCTCCGAAACCGCGAGCTCTATCGCGTTCTGTACGGCCCGTAGCCGGCTATAATTGTCCGCCATGTCCCGCCCGCCGGACGCGCTGTTCCTCGTCGACGGCTACGCCCTGATCTATCGCGCGTTCTTCGCGATGATCGCGCGCCCGCTGACCACCCGTCACGGAGAGAACACCTCCGCGGCCTGGGGCGTCACCAACTTCCTGCTCCGCCTGCGCGAGCGCCATCACCCCGCGTACCTGGGGTGGGTCAACGATCGCGGCGTTTCGTTCCGCGAGCGGCTCTATCCCGCCTATAAGGCCACCCGGGAGAAGCTCGACGCCGAGCTGCAGCAGGATTTCGACCGGTCGCTCGAGCGGATCGCCCAGCTCCTGGACGCCTTCCGCGTTCCGCTGATCACGGTGGAGGGATTCGAGGCCGACGACGTGATCGGAACCCTGGCGGCCCGGGCCGCGGAACGGGAGGTCTCCAGCGTGATCGTCTCCGGAGACAAGGATTTCTACCAGTTGATCGGGCCCCGGGTCTCGCTTCTGAATCCGGGCCGGTCCGGCCCGGCGGGTGTCGAGGAGCAGTGGGTGGACGAGACCAACGCGTCGGAACGGCTGGGGGTCCCGCCGCGGCAGGTCGTGGATTATCTGGCGCTCGTCGGGGACGCCTCGGACAACGTTCCCGGAGTGAAGGGGATTGGAGAGAAGACGGCCGTCGAGCTTCTCGGCCAGTACGAGGACCTCGAGGCCGTCCTGGCTCACGCGGCCGAGCTGCCGGGGAAGCGGGCCCGCGAGGCGCTGCTGGCGCAGGGGGAGGCGGCCCGGCTCTCCCGGGAGCTGGTGACCATCCGGCGCGACGTCCCGGTGACGCTCGATCTGGAAGCCCTCCGTCTCAAACCCCTGGACGCCCCCCGCCTCACCGAGCTCTTCACCGAGCTCGAGTTCCGGTCGCTCATTCCGAAGGTCGCGGCGCTCGAGGAGGAGCCGGCCGCGCCCGCCGCGCCGGCCCCGGCGGCCCGCGCGCCGCTGGCGCCCGGCGCTCCCGTCCCGGCGCTCCCGGCCCGGATCCTGGACGAGGTCGCCGGGCTGGCCGCGCTCGTCGCCGAATGCCGCCGTGCGCCGCTCGTGGCGATCGACACCGAAGCCACGTCCATCGATCCGATGCGGGCGTCGCTCGTCGGCTTGTCCGTCGCGGTGGCCCCGGGCGTGTCGTGGTACCTCCCGTTCGCGCATCTGCCCCCGGACGGGGAGCTGGCGGGCGGTGAGCCGCCGCGGAATCTCCCCGCGCTGTCGCATCCGGCGCTCGAGCCGCTCCGGGCCCTGCTCACGGACCCGGGGGTGCCGAAAGCCGGCCACAACGTGAAGTACGACTGGCTGGTCCTGCGCCGGGCCGGGGTGGAGCTCGCCGGAGTGACCTACGACTCGATGCTGGCCAGCTTCGTGCTCGATCCGGGCCGGCGCTCGCACGCCCTGGACGCCCTCGCCCTCGAGCGGCTGGGCCTTCCGATGCGCACCTACGGAGACGTGGCGGGGCGAGGCAAGTCGGAGCGGCCGTTCGCCGAAGTGCCGCTGCCGGAGGCCGCCCGGTACTGCTGCGACGACTCGGAGATGGTGTTGCGTCTCGCCGACTCGTTCGGGGGCGAGCTCGACGACCACCACCTCCGCCCGCTCCTGGACACGATCGAGATGCCGCTGGTGCGCGTCCTGGCCGATATGGAATGGGCCGGGATCCGGGTGGACCGCGACCTCCTGTCCGAGCTGTCACGCCAGTTCGCGGGAGAGCTCGCGCGCATCGAGGGGGAGATCCACGCCGCGGCCGGCGCCGACTTCAACATCGCGTCGACGCCGCAGCTCCGGACGGTGCTCTTCGACAAGCTCCAGCTTCCGGTGCTGAAGAGGACCAAGACGGGCGCTTCCACGGACTACGAGGTGCTCGAGCAGCTCGCCGGGATGGGGCACGAGGTCCCGCGGCTCCTGATCGAATACCGGGAGCTGTCGAAGCTCAAGTCCACCTACGTGGACGCCCTGCCGGCGCGCATCAACCCCGACACGGGACGGATTCACACCAGCTTCAACCAGACCGGAGCCGCCACCGGCCGGCTCTCCTCCTCCGAGCCGAACCTCCAGAACATTCCGGTCCGCACGCCCCGGGGCGAGGCGATTCGGCGCGCCTTCGTGGCCGCTCCCGGGTCGGTCCTCCTCACGGCGGACTATTCACAGATCGAGCTCCGGCTCCTGGCGCATCTGTCCGGTGACTCCGCGTTCGTGGAGGCCTTCGAACGGGGCGGGGACATCCACCGGCAGACCGCCGCGGTCATCTTCGGGGTGCCCGACGACCAGGTGACGCCGGAGATGCGGGCGCGCGCCAAGACCATCAACTTCGGCACCATTTACGGGCAGGGGCCCTTCGCGCTCGCCCGGATGCTCGCGATCTCCCAGGACGACGCCAAGCGGTTCATCGCGGAGTACTTCCAGCGGTTCGCGGGAGTACGGGCCTGGCTCGACCGGACGGTGGCGGAGGCCCGCCAGCGCGGGTACACCGAGACGATCTTCGGCCGCCGCCGGTACATCCCCGAGCTCAAGGACAAGAACTTCAACGTCCGCGCGTTCGGCGAGCGCACCGCCACCAACTCGCCCCTGCAGGGATCGGCCGCGGATCTGATCAAGGTGGCGATGATCCGCATCGCTTCGGGACTCGCCGCGGGGGGTCTCCGGACCCGGATGCTCCTCCAGGTGCACGACGAGCTCGTGTTCGAGGTCCCGGAGGCGGAGGAAGAGAGCGCGGCGAATCTCGTAAAACGCGAGATGGAGGGAGCCGCTCGTCTGCGTGTGCCGTTGGTCGTAAGTGTCGGTGTGGGGCCCAATTGGGTTGATGCGAAGGACGCCGCATGAATCTTGCTACTAAGTGTCCTCCGCCTCACATTGAGGCGCGCGGTCACCCCCCACGGGAGGCGACGATGCGATCGACCCGCGGCTTCACCTTGATCGAGCTGCTCATCGTGATCGTCATCATCGGCATCCTGGCGGCGATCGCGGTGGTGAACTTCACGAACACCAAGGAGAAGGCGTATCTCGCCTCTCAAAAGTCCGACCTGCGCAATCTCGCGGAGGCCGAAGAGGCGTACTTTTACGACAGCGCCTCGTACACGACCAATCTCACCCTGATGAACAACTTCACGCCGACGCCGGGAAACACGCTGGTGGTGAACGAAGCCACGGGTCAGGGCTGGTCCGCGACGACGTCGAACGTGAATACGGCGAAGAAGTGCTATCTCTTCACGGGCAACGCGGCGCCCATCGGCTCGGCCACGAAGGACGGGCTGATCAGCTGCTCCTGAGCGGCCTGATCGGGACGTTCCCCCGGCGCCGCGACGGCCTGATCTACGCCCTGGACGGGGGCGTCTGGCTGCACCGTCACACCTTCCACGACGAGCCGATGGTCCATCTGGTGAGCGGGCGCCGCGAGCCGTTGCTCGCGGTGGGCGAGCGCCTCGGGTTCGACGCCGCCTGGCTGCAGTACAAGCCCCTGAAAGACCCGCGCACCGGCGTCCGGGTGGACGCCTGGCACTGGGACGTGTGGGGAGAGCCGATGCGGCGGCTGGACGCGCTGCTCGGGAGCGGCGCCTAGGCGCCGGGGCCCGGATCCCGGGGGGCCCGGACGCCGGGCCACCAGTTCCACCGTCCCGCGATGTGCATGATGGCGGGGACGAGGACCATCCGGATCAGGGTCGCGTCGAGCAGCACGGCGACCGCCAGTCCGAAGCCCATGAACTGGACCGCCAGCACGCGGGAGAAGGCGAAGACGCCGAAGACGAGCACCATGATGGCGGCCGCGAAGGTGATGGTCGACGCCGTGCTCGAGAGTCCCTCCATCGTGGCGTGGTCGTTGCGCCCGGTCTTGTCGAAGACTTCCTTCACGCGGGTGAGCAGAAACACTTCGTAGTCCATCGACAGCCCGAAGACCACCGCGAACACGAGCACCGGCACCACCACGAAGATCGCTTCGGTGGGCCCGTCGAGTCCGAAGAGACCGCCGCCGACCCCCCGCTGAAACACGAGCACCGTGACGCCGAACGCGCCCCCCACCGACAGGCAGTTGAGGAGCACCGCCTTGAGCGGCACCAGCAGCGACCGGAACGCGATGAACAGCATCACCGCCGTGATGCCGAGAATGAGGGCGACGATGCCCGGGAACCGGGACAGCAGGTCGTGCTGGAGGTCCACGCTGGTCGCCGCGAACCCGCCCACCAGGACGGTCGCGCCCCCGAGGCCGCGCACGCCGCGCCGGGCCACGTCCCGCGCGTGCTCCGCCAGCTGCATCATCCCGGTGAGGGAGACCGAGTCCTCGGGAAGGACGTCCACGAGCGTGGTCCGGCCGTCCGCGCTCAGATAGGCGTTGAAGAAGGCGGCATAGCGCCGCCGGATGGAGTCGGGGTTCGAGTAGAACATGGTGAGCGCCAGGGCGGACATATGCGGCCGCAGGCTCGCGATTCCCCGAACCTGCTTCACCCGCGGATCCTTGCGCAGCGCGTCTCCCAGGGCCTTCAGACCGAGCAGCCACCGCGCCGAGAGCGCCGACTCGCCGGGAGGCAGGGTGATCACCACGCGGGTGGGCTGGACGATCCCCGACATCCCCATGTTCACGAGCTCCTGCAGTCCGACGCCCGACTCCGACTGGGACGGGAACCAATTCCGGGCCGGCAGCCCGATCCGCATTTCGGAGAGTGGGATCATCAGGAGGCCGACCACGCCGCCGCCCAGGGCGATCGCCCGCCAGGGCCGGTGACCCAGCCACCGGGCCCAGCGCTCCCAGCCGGTCGGCGTGTGGAAGCGGGCCAGCGGACGCGCGAGCCACCGGGGCCGGTCGATGCTGCGTCCCAAGATCGCGAGGAGCGCGGGCAGGAAGGTGGTCGCCAGTCCGATGGCCACGGCGACCACCAGCAGGCCGCCGATTCCGACGGAGCGGGTTTCGATCAGGGGCGTGACGAGCAGCGCGCCGAACCCCACGACCACCGTGAGGCCCGACGTGATCACGGCGGAGCCGGCCGTCTGCATGGTGCGCGCCGCGGCGTCGGGCGGGGACAGGCCCCGGTTGAGCTCCTCCCGGAAGCGGGTCACCACGAGCAGGGAGTAGTCGATGCCCACCCCCAGTCCCACCATGCTGGTGATCGTCAGCGCAAAGACCGACATGGTCTGGAACTGGGCGGCGATGGTGAGCAGCCCGAGCGCGATGGTGATCGCCAGGACGCCCACGATGATGGGCAGGGTCGCGGCGACGAGGGCCCCGAAGGCGACCACCAGCACGACGAGGGAAAACGGGATGACCTGCCGCTCGCCCCGCTCCGTATCCTCGGCGGAAATGGTGCGGATGTCGTAGTCGAGCGCGGGGTCGCCGGTCAGCTTGACGTCGAAGGACGCGCCGCCGGGGATGGCCGCGACGGCGGCGGCGAGGGTGGCGCGGATGTCCGGAACGAAGTTGTTCTTGATGTTGTCGGTCTGCTCGGTCTCCATGGCCGCGATGAGGAACGTCGTATGGCGGTCCCGGCTCACGAAGGTCGACTCGCCGATGGCGCTCGCCGACACCACCTGCTTCACGTAGTCCTTGCGGGACAGGGCCGCGCGGAGGGAATCCAGCACGGTGACGAAACGGGGGTGTCCCACCGGCACGGGGCCGTGCACCACGACGGCGACGTATTCGGCGATGGGATCGGGGAGCGCGTTCTTGAGCACTTCGCCCGCCCGGAACGACTCGGTGGACTCGTCCGACCCGCCGCGCACCGCGAGCGCGTCCTGCACCCGCGCGGCGCTGGGCGCGAGCGCCGCCGCGATCAGGGCCCAGGCGCCGATCACCCACCAGCGGCGGCGGATCAGCGTCTTGGCGGGGAGCGTGATCATGGGGCTGGGCGCATTGAGACCGGCAGAATCATAGAGACACTCGAAGGCCGAAGCTAGCGTCGGCCCCGCGCGCGCGGGCATATTGCGCCGATGGCCGACCGTCGCTCGTCACCCGCCCTCACGCTGTTCGCCCTCGCGGTCGTCTCGGTCGTCCTGTGGCGGATCGCGAGCGGCAGCCGGCGGGCGCCGGCCCGCCCCATCCCGGCCCCGCAGGTCCGGGCGCTCCCGCCCGCCCCCCGCGCCGACTCCGGCCGGCCGCCGCTCACGCCCGCGCCGGCCCCCGTCGCGCCGGCGGGCGACTCCACGGCCCCCGCGTCCGACACGGCGCCCCGGGTGGGCATGAACGTTCCGGACACGTACTTCGATCAGCTCGAGCGCGCCCAGACCCGGCGCCAGCTCCGCGCCAGTGCCGCCACCACCTACCTCGACGAGGTGGTGGCCGAGAGCGGCGACTCGGCTCTGCACCGCTGGAACAACCGGATCCGGGACCCCGTCCGCGTCTACCTCGCGGGCGACACGGTCGCGAACTTCCAGCCCGCGTTTCTCGACGCGGTGCGCGCGGCGTTCACGCGCTGGGACGCCGTGGGCCTGCCGGTGCGCTTCACGTTCGTGGACGACTCCACGCGGGCCGACGTCGTCTTCCACTGGCGCAGCCAGTTCGACATCGACCGGACCGGCCAGACCGACCTCACCTGGGACGGCGACGGCCACGTGCTGTCGGGGGTCGTCACCATCGCCACGCACGATCCCAAGGGCAACGCGATGGGCGTGAACGACGTCCGCATCGTGGCGCTGCACGAGATCGGGCACCTCCTGGGCCTCAATCATTCGAGCGACTCCGGCGACGTGATGTTCGGTCACACGGTGGCCGGCGACCTGTCCCTGCGGGACGAGCGCACCGCCGAGCTGTTGTACGAGCTCCCGCCGGGGAGCGTGAAGTGAGTCGGGCGTGATCCTCGCCCTGCTCCTGGTCCTGGGGACCGGTCCGCAGGCGCCCTACGATTCCATCGTCCAGTCCGGCATGCGCCGCGGCGCCTACCCCGGCGCCGTGCTGGTGATCGGGCGGAAGGACCGGATCCTCTATGCGAAAGGCTACGGACATTTGACCTGGTCGTCCCGGTCGCCGGCGGACCGCCCGGACTCGACCCTCTTCGACCTGGCCTCTCTCACCAAGGTCGTGGCGACCACCACGGCCGCGATGATCCTCGTGGACCGGGGCCGGCTGGCCCTCGACACCCCGGTGGTGAGTTACCTGCCGGAGTTCCACGGAGCCGGCACGTCCGCGATCACGGTGCGGATGCTCCTGACCCATACGTCGGGCCTCCGGGGTGACCTGCCCGCGGCCGAGCTGCGGGCGCTCCCGAACGGCGCCGCGCTGTTGCGGGCGGTGCTGGCCGAGACGCCGAGGGTCCGGCCCGGAAGCCGGGTGGTGTACAGCGACTTGAACTTCGTCCTGCTCGGCGAAATCGTCCGGCGCGTGAGCGGCGTGCCGCTCGACCAGTTCGTGACGCACGAGGTCCTCGAGCCACTCGGACTCACGGAGACCCGGTACCGGCCGCCGCCCCGGCTGGCGGGCCGCACGGCGCCCACGGGCCTCTGGCATGGCCACCCCGTGGCGGGCGAAGTGAACGACCCGACCGCGGCGAAGGCGGGAGGCGTGTCCGGCAACGCCGGCCTCTTCTCGACCGGGGCGGACCTGGCGCGCTTCGCTCAGTTCCTCCTGCGCGGCGGCACCCGGCCCGACGGGTCGGCCCTCGTGTCGGCCCGGACGCTCCGGAACTTCACGACCCGTTCGCCGCAGGCCGACGTGGGCCCCGACCACCGCGCGCTCGGCTGGCAGGCCGTTCCCACGGACGAGAAGATCTCCTCGGCCGGCACGCTCTTCGGTCCGCGAAGCTTCGGACACACGGGCTGGACCGGCACCTCTTTGTGGGTGGACCCGGATCGGGACCTCTTCGTGATCCTCCTGACCAACCGCGCCTTCGCGCCCCGGAGCCGCACGCCGTTCACGGTGCTGAAGGAGATCAGGGGCCGCCTGGCCGACGACGCCGCGCGGTCGAGCGACCGGGGGCACTAGGAACTTCTTGCCCGGGGGTGCCGTTCCCGGGTAGGTTCGCGGGCGGAAGGGGGTGGCATGGCCGACGCGCAGGTGACCGAGGACCAGCTCCGGACGGCGCTCCGTTCGGTGAAGGATCCCGAGCTCAATCTCAACATCGTGGATCTGGGTCTCGTCTACGGCGTGGACCCGGGGGACGGGGACGTCCGCATCACCATGACCCTGACCTCGCCGGGGTGCCCGGCGGGGCCGCAGATCATTCACGACATCTACGAGCAGCTGAAGCCGATTCCGGGCGTCAAGGACGTGGACGTCGACCTGGTGTGGGAGCCGTACTGGTCGCCGGAAAAGATCGAGCCCAAGATCCGCGCGATGATGGGGTTCTAAGCGAGGGCCGCGAGCAGCGCGTCGCCGACCGCCGTCACCTGCCAGCGCCGGAGCTCACCGATCGAGGAGAGCCCGGCGCGATCCTTTGGATTGACCCGCGCCACCGCTTCGAGTCCCACCCGTCCGCAGAGTACCCCGGGGTCGATCCCCAGCTCGGCGGCGCGGGCGTTGCGCGCGGCCTTGAGCTTCTCCTGGCGCAGGTCGAACGCCGGGTCGTGCGGCGGCCGCGGGGGCCGCTCGAGCCGGGGCAGGTCCTTCTCGGGGATGGCCGCCGCCCGCTCGACCGCCTCGAGGAGCGCCGGCCCGTGCCGGCGCGCGAGCGAGGCCGGCAGATCGGGGACGCGGGTCAGGTCTTCCGCGGTCCGGGGCAGGGCGCGGCTCACCCCGAGCAGCGACTCGTTGCCGATGATGCGGAACTGCGCCTTGTCCTCCCTGCGGGCGACGCCCTCGCGCCAGGCGTAGAGCTCCCGCAAGGTCGCGAGCTGGCGGGGGCGCAGCGCCTTCGCACCCTTCACCCGCAGGTACGCGGCGCCGTCGTCGGCGGGCCCCGTCCACCGCAGGCCCTCGAGCCGGAGAAACTCCTCCTCGGCCCATTCCCAGCGCGACAACTCCCGCAACCGCCGCTCCAGAGCGTCGCGGAGGGACGGCAGGTGGGCGGTGTCGTCCGCGGCGTAGGCCAGCATCCCGGGCGTCAGGGGGCGCTGGGACCAGTCGGCCTTCTGGTGGACCTTGGAAAGCTTGATGCCCAGGTACTTGTCGAGGAGCGCCGCGAGTCCGATGCCGGGCTCGCCCGCCAGCTGGGCGGCCACGCGGGTATCGAAGATCCGGACGGCGCGGAAGCCGTAGTCGCGGTCCAGGGTACGGAGGTCGTAGTCCGCATCGTGGAAGATCTTCTCGACGGCCGGGTCCGCGAGCAGCGTGCCCACGGGGGCGAGCTCGGCCAGCGCGACGGGGTCCACGATGGCGGTCGCCCGCCGGGTCGAGAGCTGGATCAGATAGACCCGGTCCACGAAGCGGTGGAAACTGGCCGCCTCGGTGTCCACCGCCACCGGGGACTCCCGCCGGAAGGCCGCGATCACCTCGGCCAGCGCCTCCGGAGTGGCGACGTAGCGGGCGTCGCTCACGCCGGGTCCGCCGGCCTCACTGCTGATCCGCCTTGCCCAGCAGCTCGAGTCCGGCCGCGATCTCCTCCAGCGCCTTGGCCAGGGTCCGGTAGAATTCAGGGTCGGGCGGCTGGGGCGCGCCTCCGAGGGGGTCGCCCGCGCACTTCCGGGCGGCGCGCGCGGCGTGACGGATGTAATCGGTGGCTACCCGCATCGGTGCACTCGCGGTGAAGGACGCTGACGACTTGAATCCGGCGGATCTCGAGCGAAAGATACGCGTCGCCTTCGGCGCCCGCAGTCTGGGGCGCTGGCCCACGCCCCTGGAACGGGCGGCGGGGCTCGCGGAGCGCACCGGCGCCCGCGAGCTGTGGGTCAAGCGGGAGGATCGGTCCTCGCCCGTCTATGGCGGAAACAAAGTGCGGGCCCTCGAGTTCCTGTTCGCCGGGCTCGCCGCCGGAGACGCGGCGTTCACGGTGGGCGGGTGGGGCTCCACGCACTGCCTGGCCACGGTCCGGCACGCCCGCGCCCTGGGCGCGCACGCGGTCGTCGCTCAGTTTCCGCAGGGCCTGAGCGAGGGCGCGGTCGCCACCGCTCGTGCCACCGAGCGGGCGGCGACGGTGTGCTTCCGGGCGCGCACCTGGGCCGGGTTTCCCGCGGCCTGGCTCCGGGGCTGGCGGGCGGCGGGACGGCTGGGGCGCCGGCTTGCGATTCCGGGCGGCGGGAGGGCGCCGGTCGCGGCGCTGGGGCACGCGCTCGCGGTTCTCGAAATGGCGACTCAGCTTCCGTCGAGCCCGGATGCCATCGTCACACCCCTCGGAACGGGAGGCACGGCGGCCGGGATTCTGGTCGGCTGCGGGCTCTTGGGGTGGCGGACACAGGTCTGCGCCGTTCGGGTGGCCCCGCGCGTCGTCGCGGGCGCCGGGCGCGTACGCCGACTGGCCCGAGCGGCGCGCGAGTTGCTGCGGGGCCGCGTTCCCCAGGCCGCGGTTTCGGGAGGGCCCTCGCTCCTGGTGGTGGATGGGATCGGGCGTGGATATGGGTGGCCGACGGTGGAGGGCGAGCAGGCGCGGGGCTGGGCGCGGGAGGCGGGCTTGGAAGTGGATTCGACGTACGGGGGGAAGACGCTGGCACGGGTGCCCGGGGTGGTCGAGTCCGGCCACGCGCGGGTGGTGTACTGGCACACCTACGCGGCGCCGGAGACCGGATGACACGAGACATTCGGCGGGTTCGGACGGGAGGGGCCGAGATCGCCGTTCATCTGCAGGGCGACGGGCCGGCGCTTCTGTTCGTTCACGGGTTTCCGCTCGATCACGACCTCTGGCGGCATCAATTGCGGACGTTCCCGGGATGGTGGCGCATCGCGCCCGATTTGCGGGGCGCGGGGGCCTCGGATGCACCGGAAGCGGGATACTCGATCTCGCGCTACGCGGACGATCTCGTCGAAGTGCTGGACGCCCTGGAGGTCGCCGCCGCCGTGGTGTGCGGGCTGTCGCTGGGCGGGTACGTGGTCTTGGAGCTGCTGCGCCGGCATCGGTCGCGGGTGCGGGCCGCCGTTCTGTGCGATACGCGGGCTGAAGCGGATACCGAAGAGGGGCGGCACGGGCGGGATACGATGATCACGCTGGCCCGGGAGGGCGGTCCGGAGGCGGTCGCGGATCGGATGATCCCGTCGCTCCTCGCGGCCGCGACCCGGGCCGAGCGCCCCGAGGTCGAGGGGCTGGTGCGCGAGATGATCGGGCGGACGCCTGTCGTGGGATTGGTGGGGGCGCTGCAGGCGATGCGGGACCGCGTGGACTCGACGCCGCTGCTCGGGGAGTTGCGGTTGCCGGTGCTGGTCCTGGCGGGGGCGGCGGACGCGATCACCACGCCGGAAGCCGGCGCGGCGCTGGCGGAAAAGATCAAGGGGGCGAGGTTCGCCACCGTCGCCGGTGCCGGTCACCTGCCCCCGCTGGAACAGCCTTTCGTCACCACCCGCCTGATCGCCGACTTCCTGAAGGCGGTGCTCTAGCCTAGGCGCCCTTGCGTTGCGGCTTTCCCGGTGGATTCTCGCTCTGGAAGACGTCGCGGTTCAGCGCGATGAACTCCTTCCACTGGGTGGGCACGTCCTCTTCAGGGAAGATCGCGGTAACCGGGCACTCGGGCTCGCAGGCGCCGCAGTCGATGCATTCGTCGGGATTGATGAACAACTGCTTTTCGCCCTCGTAGATGCAATCGACGGGGCAGACATCCACGCACGACCGGTCTTTCAGATCGATGCAGGGCTGGGTGATGATGTACGGCATCTACCGCTCTCCTTGGGCACTGGGCCGGGCGCGAACCCCAAACGTAGAATGGGGTCTATCGCAGTCAAGGCCTTACGGTTGCGCGATTCGGACGCTTCCGGAGCGTGTCCGCTGCGAGTCGATTTCAGGTACTCACGGGTATCTCAATGGGCGTGCCGAAGCCGGGCAGAGGTGGGACGGTGTCCCATAGCGATACCTAAAAGTATCTTAGATACCATTTGGTATCATGGAACTCATAGTCTCCTACGTCCCAGGGCTTCGCTCGGCGCCTTTGTTGGAGGCATCTTCTCGGCGCCGTCGTGACAAGTGGGATACTATAGGGTATCTTGGATACCTATGGGTATCGTACGCAAGCAACGGAGGGCTGAGACCCGTGCTCTCCTCCTGGAGGCCGGACTCAAGCTCGTGGCCGAGCGGGGTCTCGAGCTCGCATCGTTGGACGAGGTCGCCGATGCCGCGGGCTTCACCAAGGGGGCGATCTACCGTCAGTTCCGGTCCAAGCCGGCGTTCATTCTCGCCATCTTCGAACAGTATGCGGCCGTGGCGCGGGCCGGCTCGGGGGCCCGTCAGGCCCCCTGGTTCGTCCCTCTCACCCTCCAGTTCTCCTCCCAGGCGCTCCGGGACCCGCTCCTCAGGAGACGATTCGCGGTGGTGTTGGCCGAGGCGCCCGACGGCACGACTCCGGACGGCCAGCTGCTCCGCGCGCTCGCGCGCGTGTTCCCGGTGCCCGCGGCGTGAAGCCGTAGCGCGAGCCGCGGATCCTTCGCGCCTGCGGCGCTCAGGATGACAGGCGCTCGCTGAGTTGAGAGGGGAAAGGAAGCGAAATACGGCTAGTGCTCGGCCGCGAGCCGGGCGATCCGGCCGCGGACGTCGCGGACCACGGGCTGGAGATCCGCGTCCGCGTTCTTCCAGAGATCCGCGAACTTGTTGTAATCGTCGAGCGCCTGGGCGCGCTCCCCCCGGGCTTCGTGCAGCTCACCCGCCCGTTTGTACACGGGGCCCAGCTCCCAGCCGTCGTCGAAGAGGCGGTTGGGGTCGGGCGTCGCGAGATACCGGTCGTAGTAGATCAGCGCCGAATCCTGCTGGTGCATCTCGTCGAAGGTGATGGCCTGCTCGTAGAAGCCGCAGATCCCGCACCCATACTCGTCGTGGTAGGCGCGATAGGCGGTGAGCGCGTCCGCGTACCGGTGCTCGGCGCGAGCGATGTCCCCCGCGGCCAGGTGCCGGCCGTTGTTGCCGCGCCGAACGCTCTCGGGGACCAGGCGCTCGTACTCGGCCATCAGCCGGCGGGCTTCGTCCACCCGGCCGCTCCGGGCGTAGATGCTCGCGAGCAACGGATACGGCCGGTCGGAGGCGGGCATCGACGCCAGGGGGTGGCGCGCCAGCGCCGCCTGGAGCGCCTGGAGGGCCGCGGCGCGGTCGCCGCCATACGACACGTCGAACCAGGCTACTCCGGCGGCGAACCCGAGGTAGTCCGCGGGCAACCCGCGCTGCTCCGCGAGAGCCTGGGCCCGGGCGGCCGCCTGAAAGGCCTCGGCGAGCCTGCCCTGCGCCCCGAAAACCGCGGTCATGCCCGACTCGATGTTCTCCTGCACGTAGGGGCTTTCCGCAAAGTCCCTCCGCATTCCGGCCGTGATCCGTTCGGCCTCCCCGTACGCGCGGGCATCGGTCGCGATCCAGAACAGGTTCCCCGGCGGGTTGGGCGAGCGCGGGTAGGCGCGCGCATACTCCGCGACGATCCGGCGGGCCGCCGAATCCTGTCCCTGATAGACCTTGCTCTGCGCCAGAATCTGGTAACAATTGCCGCAGCCCACGGCGATTCCCCGGAGGGCGAGGCTGTCGACGGCGGCGTACTCCCGCTGATACGTGAGCGCAAGCGCAAGGTTGTTGAGGGCGACGTAGTTGATCGAGTCGAAGGTCAGAAGGTCGCGATACGCCGCGATGACCCGGGGCACGTCGAAGTCCGCGATCGAGTAGTAGTACGCCACCGTGAGGTCCCGCTCGGTCGGCGTCAGCCGGTCCCGGTGGGCGTAGGCCTTGGTGACGGCGTCCACCTGCTGTTGGAACGACGCCCCGATGTTCCCCAGCTCCACCGCGAGCTTCCGCCATGCCATCGCGAATCCGGTGTCGACGGCGACCGCCTGCTGGAGCAGAGGAACCGAGGCCTCATCCTGACCGTCCGCCGCGAGCCGCATCCCCTGCGAGTACTTGCGGAGGGCGTCGAGGGACGACGTCGTGACCTGCTCCAGGGCGTCGGACGCCCGGAGACTCGTCAGCGACTCGCCGATCCGCTCGCGGAGGTCCTTCGACAGCCGGTCGAGCGCATCGAGCAATGCCCCGTCGTCATCGGCATTCTCACGGACCGCCGTGAGCACCGTCCCGTCGGAGGGTGAGATCACGCTCGCGGTCAGCACGTAGGCTTTGCCCACGGGGGAGATCTGGCCGGTGACCACGGCCTTGACGCCTTCCCGCTGGGCCAGCTCGAGGGCGACGGCATTGGTGAGCGGCGTGCCCACGGGCTTCTGCATCCGCTGGAGCGCATCGCCGACCTGCCGGCTGTCGAGCAGCTGCACCGCGCGGGACTGCGAAAGGTCCACCCGGAACGCTTCGGTGAGCGTGGCCCCCAGGGTGGTGTCGGCGCTGCGGTTCTCGAAATCGGCGAGCACGATGCGGTCCTGGGCTCTCAGCCGGCCCTTGCCGACGAGGGTTCCGACCGATCCGATCCCCAGGAGCCGCATCGCCATGTAGACGGCCGCCACCACCGCCAGCCCCCCGAACGCGAGTCCGCCGCCCAGGAGCGCTTTGCGCCAGGTGAACCAGCGCGCCAGCCCCGTGGGCGTCGGCTGGTACCCGGTGGTGCGGGCCAGCGCCCGCTTCCGCTCGAACACTCCGGTCACGAGCATGATCGGCAGGCCGATCACGAGCAGGATGCCGGCGCCCACGAACACCCACGTCGGCAGACCGAGCTTCTGCATCAGGACGTAGACGAGCCCCAGGACCACCGCGGCCCCGAGCCCGAACAGGACCGCAACCCGGACCGGGTGCGCGCGCTTCACCGCGGCTTCGGTGCCGGACGAAATCACCGGCACGCTGCCCGTGGGCGTCATTCCGCCGGACGGGGTCATCATCCCGTCCAGGAGCTGGACCAGCTCCACGGCCGACTGGGGCCGGTCGGCGGGTTTCTTCGACAGGCAGCGCATGATCAGGGCGTTCAAGCCCGGCGGCACCGTGGTCCGGTAGGCGGCCAGCGGATCGGGGGCCTGGGTGACGTGCGCCGCGAGCATCTGCTGGGGCGTCGACGCCGAGAAGGGCAGGCGTCCGGCGAGCATCTCGTAGGCCAGCACCCCCGCGGCGTAGATGTCGGCCCGGTGGTCCACGTGCGGATCCGCGGCGGCCTGCTCCGGCGCCATGTACGCCGGGGTGCCGAGGGCGACCCCGAGCGAGGTGAGCGTCGACGATCCGCTCGACGCCGCCACCGCCTTCGCCACCCCGAAATCGGTGACCACGGCGTGCCGGTGCGAGATGAGGACGTTGTCGGGCTTGATGTCCCGGTGGACGACGCCCATCGAGTGGGCGTAGGCCAGCGCGTCCCCCACATCCCGCAGAATCCGCACGGCTTCGCCGATGGGCAGCTCGCCCTCGCGCGCGAGCTTGGCGCGCAGGGATTCGCCCTCCACGAGCGGCATCGTGTAGTAGAAGAGATCGCCGGTCTGGCCGGCGGCGTGGAGCGGGACGATGTGCGGGTGCTGCAGGGATGCGGCGAGCTGAATCTCGCGGCGAAAGCGCTCGACGTTGACGCCGGCCGCCATCTCGGGCGGCAGGACCTTGATGACCACCTTCCGGCCGAGCGCCAGCTCTTCGGCCAGGAAGACGCGGCTCATCCCGCCGCCGCCCAGCTCCTTCTCCAGGCGGTACGTGGACTTCAGGGCTTCCTGGAGTCGGTCTTGGAGCTCAGACATCGGGGGGCAAGATAGGGGCGGGCCCCCGACGTGGCGAGCGAGCGACGGTCAATCCGCCCCGACCGGCTCGCGTCGGGTCTGGGGCTCCCGGACCCCGAGATTCCGCTCGATTTCACGGGTCAAGTGCATCGAGCAGAACTTGGGCCCGCACATCGCGCAGAATTCCGCGCTCTTGAAGTACTCGGCGGGCAGGGATTCGTCGTGCAGCTCCCGGGCCCGCTCCGGGTCGAGGGACAGCCGGAACTGCTCGTTCCAGTCGAAGGCGTAGCGCGCCCGCGAGAGCGCGTCGTCCCGGTTCCGTGCGCCCTTCCGCCCCCGCGCGATGTCCGCCGCGTGCGCGGCGATCTTGTACGCGATCACGCCCTCCCGGACCTCCTCGGCGTTGGGGAGGCCGAGGTGCTCCTTGCGGGTGACGTAGCAGAGCATGTCGGCGCCGTACCAGCCGATCATCGCCGCGCCGATGGCGCTCGTGATGTGGTCGTAGCCCGGCGCGATGTCGGTCACGAGCGGCCCCAGGGTGTAAAAGGGCGCTTCGTGGCAGATCTGCTTCTGCTTCCGGACGTTCATCTCGATCTGGTCCATCGGGATGTGGCCCGGGCCCTCGATCATGACCTGCACGTCTTTCGCCCAGGCCCGTTCGGTCAGCTCGCCCAGCGTCTCGAGCTCGGCGAACTGCGCCTTGTCGCTGGCGTCGGCCACCGAGCCCGGGCGCAGCGCGTCGCCAAGCGAAAGCGTGACGTCGTACCTCGCCGCGATCTCGAGGATCTTGTCGAAGTGCGTGTAGAAGGGGTTTTCCTCGTTGTGCTGCGTCATCCAGTAGGCGTGGAGCGAGCCGCCGCGGGAGACGATCCCCGTCACCCGGCCCAGCGCGAGGCCCACGTAGGCGCGCTTGATGCCGCAATGGACGGTGACGTAGTCCACCCCCTGTTGCGCCTGGTGCTCCACCATGCCGAGCAAGTCGTCGGCGGTGAGGTCCTCGACTTTTCCGACCTCCTGGACGGCCTGATAGATGGGCACCGTGCCGATGGGCACCGGGGAGGCGTCGATGATGGCCTGCCGGATGGCGTCGATGTCGCCGCCGGTGGAGAGATCCATCACCGTGTCGGCGCCGTAGTGGACGGCGTGATGGAGCTTGTCCAGCTCGCCGTCGATGTCCGACGTGACGGCCGAGTTGCCGATGTTGGCGTTGATCTTGACCCGGGCCACCTTGCCGATGGCCATGGGGTCGAGCCGCTTGGCGAGGTGATTGACGTTGGCGGGGATCACGAGGCGGCCCGCGGCCACCTCCTCGCGGATGGTCTCGGCCGCGAGCTCCTCGCGCTCCGCCACCCGCCGCATTTCCGGCGTGATCTCGCCCTTCCGGGCGCGGTGCATCTGCGTGACGCAGTCCATACGTGACTCCCTCCGCCGGTCTTAACCGGGTCAGGTTCTGAGGGTGTGTTCTCAGCCCGCGCGATCCGCGCGGGCACCCCTGTCAGCGTTCAATCTACTCCGACGGCTACTCCACCAGCAGGGTCGCGATCTCCCAGGGGTGGAGCGTGAGTGTCGCGCTGCGCCGGTCGGGTGCCAGCGGCAGCTCCGCCCCCGGATCCTCGAGCAGGTCGGCCCGGCGAACGCGCTTCACCGCGCGCCCGAACGAGATCTTCGTGGTGACCGCCTGGCCGTGCCACT
>Ga0335085_10003277_pt1 | contig 28318 bp, 24 predicted proteins | sample Lox_Sample_45_FD_206712 | JGI IMG/M metagenome (GOLD analysis project Ga0335085, IMG submission 206712) | Soil microbial communities from Loxahatchee National Wildlife Refuge, Florida, United States - Lox_Sample_4.5 | ecosystem: Environmental > Terrestrial > Soil > Wetlands | place: USA... | reverse complement strand
ATCCCTTCGTCTTCGGCTTTTCCGTCTACGAGGGGTTCGAGTCACAGCAAGTGGCAAAGACCGGGGTGGTGGAGATGCCCGGGAAGAAAGAGCGGCTGCTCGGCGGCCATGCGGTGCTGGCGGTGGGGTACGACGACGGGGCCAGGCGCTTCATCGTGCGCAACTCGTGGGGGCCGAAGTGGGGGCAGAAGGGGTACTTCACCATGCTGTACGACTACCTGGCCGACCGGAATCTCTCCGATGACTTCTGGACCATCCGGCGGGGGGAGGGGATGTGAAGTTGGGTGTTGCGGAGTTGGGGAGTTAAGGGGTTGAAAGATTGGGCGCTTTAAGCATGTCCGGGCATGGTGGGTGGCGTGGGGGCCCGTTACGGGGTAGGGTGAGGCGGGCAGGTGTCGTGCGCCGATTGTGACGGGATCGTAACTTGATTAAACAGATTGTTATGGTAGGTAAATAAACAAATATTATTTATGTGTTGCGACAGAAATTGTTGCTCGGCTGATCAGGAGGACGGGATGGGTGTGAGTCCAGGCAGCACGGCAATGATGACCAGATGTTGCGGATATCAATCGCTCGCTCGACGACGGGGGGATGGATCGCTTTGCGGAAAAGCTGCCATCCCCTTTTCGTTTCGGTGCAACCGGTGCCCGCAGCTTGGAGAGGCGCCGGATACGGACCGGTCGTGCTGTCGGTGAAACGGGGCATGTGACAAAAGGAGTCGCTGTGCGTCGGGTCTACCGGGGAGAACAAACGTGAAAAGCCGCCTCATGGTGTATATCCTACTGGTCGTCGTTTCCCTCACCTCGGGGTGCGCCTGTCCCCGCGGGACACTTCCGTCCGCACTTGTCGCCGAGACCCGCCAGGGCTATCTCCAACCTGCGGCCATCCCCGACAGCTTGGCACTCCTTCCACCGCCTCCTGCCCCGGGCTCGGCCGCCCAGATGTTAGATGATGAGACGAACCGGAAGAGCCTCGCCCTGCGCGGCACTCCGCGCTGGGCGCTGGCGGCCCGGGATGCCATTCTGGACTTTCCGGAAGCCGCCGGCACCTTCTCCTGCGCCCTGAATGCCCCCGTCACGGAACAGGAGACCCCCCGCCTCTACATGCTCCTCCTCAAGACCCGCAACGATGCCGGCCACTCGACAGGCAAGGCCAAGGATCACTACCGCCGTATGCGCCCCTTCGTCGTGAACAAGGAGCCCAGCTGTACGCCGGATGCTGAAAAATTCTTGGTCTCCAATGGCTCGTATCCCTCGGGGCACGCCGCCATCGGCTGGGCCTGGGCGCTCGTCCTGAGCGAGGTCGCTCCCGACAGGACTGACGCTCTTCTCGCCCGCGGGCTCGCCTTCGGGGAAAGCCGCGTGGTGTGCAACGTCCATTGGGAGAGCGACGTGGCAGCGGGGCAGGTCATGGGGGCGGGGACCGTTGCCCGGCTCCATGCCGATCCTGTGTTCCGTGCGGATGTGGAGGCCGCCAAGGAGGAGCTGGCGGCGGTGCGGGCGAAAGGGTTCAAGCCGCAGAGGGATTGCGCTGCAGAGGTGGCGGCGATGGAAAGATAAATGTTTCTTCTGTTTGACATTTGCCCAACCAAGTTTGGTGAAGAAAAATGACAAGGGATTTAGATAATCTCTATTGTGATAGAGGTGCGATGAAATGGACGACGATGTAACACTAGAGCTGGTTGAACAGAGGATATATCTGATTCGGGAGCACAGAGTGATGCTGGATCGCGATCTGGCCGAGCTATAAGGAGTGGAGACGAGGGTCCTCAATCAAGCGGTCCGGAGGAATATCGAGCGGTTTCCTGATGATTTCATGTTTTCCTTGACCCGCGAGGAGATCATGAGGATATCACAAATTGTGACACCCTCCTCTCCTGCAGGACCCGGTAGCCTGAAATTTTCCAAAAGCGTGATGGTCTTCACAGAGCACGGCATCGGCATGCTCTCCAGCGTCCTTCACAGCCTCAGAGCCATACAGGTCAATATTCAAATCATGCGGACATTCGGTAAGCTGCGGGATATGATATCTTCCAATCGGGAACTTGCCAAGAGACTTGCTGACCTGGAAAAGAAATACGATGCCCAGTTCAAAGTGGTGTTCGACGCCATCAGGCAGTTGATAGCACCGGTAGATAAGCCGAAACGGAGGATCGGTTTTAGGGGGGATTAGGGGGGATAGTGGCTTCAAAATGTAACTCTCTACATCCTCAATTATGTGAGTCGTAGTTCGGTATTTCCTGGATTTCAACTGCCGCGCCTTCTCCCGGGGAAAGATCTAATCAGTTTCTTTCTGGTCGACAAGAACACAAAAGGGGGATGAATATGAACAGTTGTCTAAGGCGAAGGTCAGGAAAGTTTTTACTGTTCTTGCCGATGGTCTTCATTGTATATCTATCACCCGTTTTTGGCGCTGACATGCCAAACGTAGTGCAGGGAATCTATTCTGCACATGTATCAACGGTAATTCCTGATACTATTCGCCTCGGTAAAGACCTCAAGATTGGAATCTACAAGCTCCCTGCGTTTATTGATGCTGCGGCAAAAAGCAACCAAACGATAACGCTTTATCTCAATGATTTGGCGATTAAAGGCATTGTTCCAGAGGTTGATACCAGGACGCATACTTTAAGCTTCAGACTAAAAAGAACTGATGATTCAAAGGAAAATTGGAACCAACTCCTTGGCAAATGCCTGACAGAATGGACTCGCAACGTATCTGTCACTGTTGGGCTAGATAAAGGCACAACAATAAGTTCTGACAGAAAAGTAAATTTGTCTATAATAAGTGCCACTGGATTTATCTTCTGGCTGCTGTTTCTAATGATTGTTGGATTTATTTTTTTACGCTATGCCTATTGCAGTGCAATCCTGCGTAATTATGGTCCCGACTCACCCTATAGTCTTGCATATACACAAATCGCATTCTGGTTTTTCCTCGTTCTCTTTTCTTATGTGTTCATTTGGTTGGCATCAGGTGAATGGAATAGCATTCCTGATTCGATATTAGTCTTGCTGGGCATTGCCACTGGTACTCTGCTGGGTGCACGAGTGATCGATGACAACAAGCTGACTTCGTTAAGAACCAAGAACGAAGAACTGCAAACCCAGTTGTCAGCGCTTCAGGCTCAAGCCTCACCGCCTGCGGATCAGGTAAGTCTATTGCAATCTCAGATAAAGACGAATAATGACGCCATCGTTCGACTTCTTTCCCTTAAATCAGAAGGATTTCTCAATGACATCTTGAACGATATTAATGGCCCAAGCATTCATCGCCTACAGATGGTAGTTTGGACTCTCACGTTTGGCTGCATTTTCTGTTTTAAGGTGTACCAGAATCTCGCCATGCCGGAATTCAGCTCAACTCAACTGGCCTTGATCGGCATCAGTTCTGGCACCTATCTTGGCTTCAAACTGCCAGAAAAGCATTAATATCCCACTGGAGGTAGATTATGGCACCTATAGTCGGCGTGTTGATCATTCATGGCATGGGCTCGCAAAAGCCGGAATTTGCCGAGGGTATGATTGAAAAGTTGAGGGATAAATTGGGCGATAAAGCAGATAGTGTCTGTTTCCAACCGGTTTACTGGGCGCCGGTGCTTTCCGGGCGGGAGCAGAAGGTATGGAACGATCTTTCTGCAGAGTGTGATCTGGACTGGGTGCGGCTGCGGAAGTTCGTGATCAATGCCTTGGGCGACGCCACGGCGTATCGCTACATCCCTGAGGAATCCGATTGCATCTATTTCCAGAGTCACGACATCGTGCATCGAGAACTTACGGCCTTGCGGGACAAGCTGGGCGGGGACGGCAAACCGCTGATCGTATGTGCCCACTCGCTCGGTGCGGTCATCATGACCGACTACATCTGGGACCGGCAGCAGGGTAAGGACCCCGGGAGATACGACCAGAATCCGTTCGTTCGGATGGAGACGCTGGCCGGCATCGTCACATTCGGCTGCAATATTCCCTTGTTCACACTGGCGTACGATCCTGTCGAGTGCATCACTTTCCCACCGGAAACGCTGCCTGCCGATCTGAAGGCCAAGGCCAGATGGCTCAATCTGTTCGACCCAGACGATATTCTCGGTTGGCCGCTCAAGGCGCTGAGCCCGGCGTTCGCGAAAGCAGTGACCGAGGATCGGGAGATCAATGTGGGAAGTGTTTTTACTTCGTGGAATCCGGCGAGCCATTCGGAGTACTGGACGGATGGGAATTTTATACGACCGGTGGTGGAGGTTATTGGGGGTTTTGTTTGAATAAGGATTAGGAGAAGGTGAGTCTATGAAAATTCAAGAGCAAGTCCCAAATCTGTTCCCGGTGGAAGAATGATTGTTCCTGCTCTAACCAATCAATGTGACAGGAGATTTTATATGAAAATATGCTGGTTGATAGCAATCATACTGCTGACGGCTGGTTGTGCCACCGACCCAGGTGCCGTGGTGAGCTTCTCGGCTTTGGCACCAGACGCAAACAAATTGCACAGTTTAACGGTGGCCTATGCGGATGCCCCTCGTGAATTGGTGGATCTCGATGTGCTGAAAGATGTCAACAAAATAGAAAGGGATCAATTAGCTAATGATGTTGAAACACGCAACATCCAAGTTGCTCAAATTGATGCTTTGCATGCCGTCCTGGTAGAGTACATGAAATCACTAGGGGCGCTTGCAAATAACAGTCTAGTGCAGACAAGTACGGACACAAAGTTTGTGACCGATGGACTCACTGCCTTGTCTAAAGCCAAGCCAAGCATTGGCCTTACCAACGACATGATCACCGGTGTTGGGAGTATTTGCACTTTCCTAGGTGATGCAGCAACCGCAGCATACCGCCAGAAGGAACTTTCCAGCATTATCGAGAAATCAGAAGCACCGTTTCAACAATTGGTCGCTGTTGAAAAAATAATAGTCAAGGAAGTAGTGATAAAAGAACTTAATAATGTCAAGAATAGGACAAGAGCTCTTGCGGTCGTAACGCATGCCCTGAATCTAAACGCAGAGGAAGAGTCAAGAAAGTATCCAGTTCCTAACGAAGGGGATACTGGTGTTAAAGGGCTCGACCCCAGATTGAGAGGCTCCGGTGCAGCTGACATTGCTTCGCTTTATCTTCTGAAAAAAGAAATTTTTTCTGATCTCGCCACCCTGGATTTACAGATCAAGGCCGCAACAGACTATGTTGCGGCACTCGACAAAATATCCTCGGCTCATACGGTCCTTTATAACAATCGAAAGAATGTCCTTACAGTGAAAGGTGCCAAAAACGCAATAATACAGCTATCCCCACTTGTAAAAGAAGCTAACATTGCACTTCATGCACTTAAGAATATGTAATATCCTTCAAATTTAAATAGGAGAACTAATTATGAGCATTATTGACTTTGCAGATGCGTGCCAAGAATTAGCAGAAAATTTGGATCAAGAACAAGCTAATTTAAATTATGAGGGGCCGCAGGCTATAACACTTGGCAAACTGTCATCCAATCTCAGCGCCCAAGCAAGTACTCTTCGAACGCTAGCAGTCGCACAAGTAATACAAGATAGCGCGGAAGCTATGCAAGCACTCAAAGAAGGCACAGATGCCGCCAAAGATGCAGCTGACAAATTGAAGAAAGCTGCAACGGCGATAAAGATTGCGGGACTTGTCCTCTCGCTTGCAGCAGCGATTATTTCAGAAAACCCTGGTGCTGTAATTTCTGCGGGCAGTAGTCTTGTGAGCGCTATCAAAGCTTTTGAAGGTGCTGGAGATGTTTAATAAATTATAACTGTAATAAACAACAGAAGGCGTATCCACACTTTTCGCTCAAACTAAGAGATAAGGAGTACAAAAAGGGTCAAGTCTCCAAAATTCAAATTTTAGATTTGGAGACTTGACCCTCGAATTCCAGGAACAGTACATAGTTTCTGATGAGGTTATGAAAAGTTCGACTCTCTCTGCAAATTTCAGAGTCGATCTTATCACGGCAAGCATATTAAAGAGTCCGAAGGGGCAAGTTGAAGTTTGGATGAATCTGAATAGGTAGATTTTGCGAGAAGGAGGTGCTCTCAATGCCTGTAGACCCAACATTGCCACGCAAGATTCTCGTCGTCCACGGAGTCCAGACCAGCCCCGACAACCTCAACCAACACACCCTTGTCGACGAGCTTATCAAGACCCGTATCGGAAACATTCCCCTTTCCTACAGCTGTGAACTGTATCGCTACGAGAACATCAATGCCGATGCCCTAGAGAAATACAAGGACCTCCTCAATTTGCTGGTGGCCAATCCCGTAGGTGCGGTCGTCGGCGACGCGGTGCTGGAACTCGTCGGAGATGTGGTGATCTCACTGGAAAACGGTTCCACTGCTGAAACGATCCGGCAGGGCTTGCGGCAAGCCATTCTTGATATCTATTCGGAATGCAATCCATGCTACATCGTCGCCCACAGTCTCGGCTCCATTTACACCTTCGATGTTCTCAATTCCCTGATCGGCGACGGTGAGCACTTCGACCGAACCTCCCGCAAGACCTGGCCAGTGCAGGGCCTTCTCACCATTGGCTCTCCCATCGGTCTCGACATGTTCAAGAATACCGGACGGAATGCAATTAAAGACTTTGGCGCCGGCGACAAGTGGTTCCGCTGGCTGAACATGTGGGACCCGAATGATCCGGTCGTTTCCGGCAACATCTTCGGAGAACACCTCTCCGGTTACAAGATAGCGGAAAATTTCCTCTCCGGTGACCCCAAGCAGGGATGGGTAATCCGCGACATCGTCACCGATACCGGCAAGAGTTGGCTCATGGCACATACGGCATACTGGCACAGTTCCGCAGTCGGCGACAAGCTGGTCGATATGATCACCTCGTGACATCGGAGGGGACAATGAAAAGAATCTATATGGTAACGTGCGCACTGACTTTCTGGCTAACTGCGGGGTGCACGAATTTCCTGTATCAAGGCGAGATAACCGCCCGGGATTCCTACGGCAAGGAGCGGCACTTCGTTCTCTACTGGACAAAGAAAGATCCTCTTATCGGGACAGCGTCAGCTGGCCCGGCGATTCTCCTCACTGAATGCAGCCCGTTTTCGAGAATCAGTTTTGACGAGCAGTCCGACGGACTCATATTTCGCGGTGAACCAGACCGCGACCGTTTTATCAAGAAGGATACCACTGCCGGGCCGGACATGGTGTGCGGGAAAGTCACCAACTATACTCGTTGGGCTGAGGCAAAGGAGGGAGCTCTGTATCTTGCCGTTTTCTGCGAACCGGTTCCCAACGCTTTTGCCGTTGAGCCACGCAACTACCTTGCTGCCGATCCGAAGCCTTACTCATTTCCGGTGGCCGAAAAAATCAAGAAGTGGAGTTTCTTCGGTGAAACCCTGGAGGGGCCGCCAGTGCCGGAGTGCAGGAGCCGCTGATTTCATGATGACATCTGCAGTCTCCCTTTCGACTTGGTCTCTCTTCACGAACCCGGGAAACCTGAAGGAACGTGGCGTTTGATTTCAGAATTGCCGACGTTGTCACGATACCGTTGGAGGTGCGCTCATGGCTGACGAAAAATCCAAGGGTTCGTTGCTGCCGGTGTCCGGGGTGGCTGTACTACTGGCCGCGCTCGGCATAACTGTCTTCACCCAGACTCCTTACAAGGCCCCGCGTCCCGCCGTGCCCGTAATTCGTGAATCCTGTGAGAAGGTCGATGCCAGGCTTTGGCAAGACCCGTTCAGCGCGGTTGTGGAACACGCGAAACTTATGGGTTCGGACAAATTCCCTTCAGGAGTGGAAGCATTCAGTCTGTACACGACGCCGTGTAAGAATGCCACTGCCGGTTTCACAGGGGAAACACTCGCTGCCAGGATAAACAAGTGCCTCGAAAAGCGAGATGGGAAGGTAACGGTTCTCGGTGTCATGGATTTCGGGACGAGAAACGAGGAAGAGACGGAAACGCGGACACGCAACCGGTATGCGGTGCTCTCGGGGCTCAGCAGGTTGGGATTCACTCCGGGAGACCCTGAACACCTCGAATACTTGAGGATCAAGGCCAAGAATTGTCAATGTGAGGACAAAATCTCCCTGTCCAATATCATGCCCTTCGAATGGCTGGCCTCGTCGAAGAAAGAGAATGATTCCGTTCTGCTCATCTGGATAAACGATCAGGTCTTCCAGGAGCGTCCCCTGGCAATGCTGAACAGCCTGGCCGACTCTCTCGGACTCAGAGGCAAGCCGAAGGCCAGCGTCAGTTTCAAGGTCCTCGGTCCGGCAGGCACCACGACTTTAAAGAAAATGCTGGAAGAGATGGCGTCTGTCAAACCTCCATTCAACGAAGACCTGCTGCGGGACGTCGAGATATATTCCCCCTTTGCAACCGCCGATGAAAATATCTTGCGTGACGACAAGAATCTCACCTGTCTCAGCCAGAATAAGATCGAGGATGTCTTCAAGCAACACGGGGTAACATTTTCCCGCACGATCGGTTCCGACAAGGAGTTGACTGACAAACTCGTAGGAGAGCTCAGTCTTCGCAAGGTGACTCCCATGACGGACAAGCACCATATCCTGCTGGTGGCCGAGTGGGACACGGATTATGGACGTTCCCTCCCGGAAATATTTACCAGATCATTGTCGGAAAAGGCACCCTCAGGTCAAGAGGAAGTGAGAAAACGGGTGCACACCATCAGCTACATGCGCGGCATTGATGGCCGCCTGCCGGGAGAAAATGAAGATAAAAAAGAGGAGAAAACGAATGCGAAGCCCGCTCCCGAGGAAGAAATGCGGAAGCTGGAGCAGCCGGTCGGCAAGAGCCAGTTCGACTACCTGAGGCGGCTGGCCGATAATGCCTTCCTGATTAACCAGGAATTGAAAGCTGACAAGAAGGGTACCATCAGGGCCATCGGTATCCTGGGGAGTGATTTCTATGACAAGTATCTCGTGCTGCAGGCCCTTCGCCAGCGGTTCCCCGAAGCAATATTTTTTACCACCGATCTTGATGCCCGTTTCTTTCACCCTGACTACGTTAAATGGACCCGAAACCTGATTGTTGCTTCCAGCTTTGACCTTGCACTTCGGAAAGACGACACCATCAACCTGCAGGGACATATACCCCCTTTCCGCTATAGCTACCAGACCTCGGCGTACTATGCGACCTTGTGCGCATTCGCCGACGGCCAGGGAACGTATCTGGACCAAACAGCGGATTCGTTCCTGCTGCAGCACCGCCATCGCCCATCTCCTCCCCCCTGTGTCTTTGAAATCGGCCGGCACAAGGCCGTAAATCTGAGCAATACGGATAATTCCATCCATCCCACACGTGATGCTAGAAAGAGGCAGCGGCAATTCATGTTCGGTACTTCCATCATAATCGCCCTGTTGGCCTTCCTGTTCCTCTTTACGAGTATGAAAGCAAGAGATTATGCGGAAGCAGTCTGGAACTATTACAGACCTCTTAAATTTGGCAGATTGGTGGTTACAGCAGCAAGTGGGATAACTGTCCTTGTCGCCTGTTACTTGGTGTATGCATGCCATGCCAGCTACGAGGAAGAGCCCTTTTCATTATTTGAAGGCATAAGCGTCTGGCCGTCAGAGCTCATCCGTCTGGTCGCGGCTGTGGTTGCCATATCATTCATATGCAAGGCATGGAAGGATATCCGGAAAAACAAGGAAAGCATTGGCGCTGAATTCTTTGGGGAAATAGACAACCCCCCCGGGAGTGACGATAAACAAAAAAAAATCCGAAGCTTGTTCGATAATATTCGTGACAAATTCAACAATAACACGGGAATCTCAAGATTTGTGGAGATGGCGAGGGGGTATTGCAGACTTGTCAAATTTGATTGGGAAGTGCCCAGAGGTGACTGTACGGTCGACATTACGAAGCTATGGTATGAATACGTTCGCCGTGATACTGAAACCTTCAGGATCCTTCGATTGTTGCCCACCATGCTTGTGTTTTTAATATTGTGTACTTTTATTATCAGGTCGTCCGGTTTCCCCGTGAAGCCTATCAGGGGACCAATAAGCTATAACTGCGATACGATCATCCTGATTGTGAGTGTAGTAAGTTTCATAGCTTTGGTTTTTTATGTCTTTGATGTAACCCTCATCTGTCGGCAATTCATTGCCAATGCATCAGACAACAGGCCGCGCTGGAGGGATGCAACGGGAGAACAAGATGCCGGTGAAAGCTGGCAGGCAGAAAAGAGAGAAATCCGCAAGGAGGCGGAACTTGCAAAATGCGAGTTGAACATGGTTCAGTTGATCGCGAGGCGTACCGATGCAGTGGGGAAGCTTATCTTCTATCCGTTCATAGTGTTGTTCCTCATGTTCCTTGCGCGCTTTAACTATTTCGATAACTGGCAAACTCCGTTAGGTCTTGCAGCCGTGTTTTGTCTGTCCGCCGCGTATGCCTGGAGTTGTGCAGTTTTCCTGAGACGGGCGGCAGAGAATGCGCGAATGGACGCACTGCGACGTCTCAACAAGAATCTTGAAGATACAATTTATAGAGACGATCCGAATGGAAGGCTGATGATGCAGATCAAATTTGCCATTAACGAGATAAGTGCGATTCGTGAGGGGGCCTTTTTACCCTTCATGCAGCATCCGGCTGTCCAGGCACTATTTGTTCCCTTCGGTGGCGTTGGTGGCGTGTACCTGCTTGACTTCCTGACGAAAATGAATGTTTGACGGTGAGCATCAATTCTTGGGATCATTGGGGGGATCAGGCTCTTTATTACCAGAGGCTCTCACGTAATCCTCCACTGCCTCCAGCGCATGTGGCTCCAGTCAAGCGTAGCAGCACATGTGTCATTTCCCTCGAAAGGAACCACACATGGGCGTTCTGATGCGGGCATTCTCCTGGGACTGCCCCCGTGAAGAGAGCCAGGAACACGGGTGGCGGAGTTTCGTCGGAACGAAGCATTCTGAGCTCCGTGGCGCCGGCTTCACCGCCCTCTGGCCCCCCGGCCAGCAAGGCGCCAATATCGGTCGTATGTCGTTTTACACGTAGCCTTCCGCAGGAGTTGTGGTGGCGCTTGCCGCGTGACTCTCGCAGACCGAGGTGCGCTTTCCATTTTTGTGATTCATGTGAATCGAATTTCCACAATTGACCGCAACATACCAACGGTTCCTGCTTGCTCCTGAAATTGCCAATGGAGTTAACGGACAGCAGACATAAGGGGAAACATGGAAACCCCATCTGACAACGACCGAACGAAGATCCTCATTGACATGAGCAATCAGCTCATCGGAGAGGCGATCAAACTCCTCCTTACAGAGGTTTCGGACCTTTTCGAGATAGCAGTGGCCACTGACTCCAGCGACCAGGATGGGGCTCCGCCGCACAAGATCATCGTCGACGCACACACGCTGGCCCATGACCATTTCGCCCGCTGGCCCGACACGAAGCTGGTCCTCATCGATACCGGCTTGCCCGAAGAAACGATCATTTCCATCCTCTTTTCCCATAAACTGCACGGCATAATCGCCACGGACACCACGCCAGGCCTCTTCGTAAAGGCCCTCGTCGCCATTCGGGACGGCCAGATCTGGATCGACAATCGCAAGGTCAAGGCTGTCCTCCGGAGCATCGAGTCGACCAGGAAGTTCAGCCTGCACGACCGCCTCAGCAGGCGCGAGCGCGAGATCATCGTCCTCGTTTCCCAGGGTTTCCGGAACAGGGACATCGCCGACCGGCTCTGCGTGAGCGAACAGACCGTCAAGACCCATATCAGCCGCATCTTCCGCAAGTGCGACGTCACCAGCCGTTCCCAACTCGTCCCTCTCGCCATGAAATACAGGATGCCGAATATCCTGTAGTCTATGCCCCCCACATTTTCGTCTTTTTGCCCTCAAGCAGTGCTGACAGTATTATGACCAAAGTTGTACACCTGTTTGCGAATTATTGTGCCCTTCGCAGTATTTCGATTTCCCCAGTATTTTTTAACCGGAAGACCTATTGATCTTGCTTAATCAACGGTGAGAATACAATCAGGAGGGAGAGCTAATGCCGCCAATGGAGAAGGCAACGGGCACGACTACCGGGGCCGCCCTGACTTGTCGCCCTTGGCAGATTAGGAGATGGAGGTTTGCTTGGTCCTCATAGTGACAATATGTCATTTAAGAGGGCATGGATAACCGCAGAGAGTTCCATGTATTAATGGTACGGTGCCGATCTTGGCGCATCTAGAGCCATTATTGGCGGAAAGGGGGTGAATCGGTTCACAGCATCTCGTTGTCACTGGCGCAAAGCAATCTATCGACCATGGAAAGGAGAACCGTTATGAGCGATATCCAAGGAATGGGATGGATACGGGATTATCCGGATATCCGTGACTACACACCGGAGCACGACAACATCAAAGAATTGTTCGAGGAAGCAAAAAAGAAAAAGGTTGCGGCTCCGAAAGCTGGTCCTGTCGTCGATCTGCGTGCCTTCTGTACTCCTATAGAAAATCAACTGAATCTCGGCTCATGCACAGCCAATGCCGGGGTTGGCATGTATGAATACTTCGAGAACCGTTCCTTTATGACGTTTACCAATGCTTCGCGTCTCTTCCTCTACAAGGTAACCAGAAATCTGCTGGGGTGGAATGGCGATACCGGTGCCTTCCTCAGAACTACCATGGGAGCTCTCGTCTTGTTCGGTACACCACCGGAAAAATTCTGCCCATATAATGTTCCAGACTTCGACAAGGAACCAACTGCATTCTGCTATGCCTATGCTCAGAATTTCCAGGCGCTCCAATACTATAGGCTCGACCCTCCGGGTACAACACCCGTCGCGTTTCTCAACACCATCAAGAATTATCTGAATGCGGGATATGTCTCCATAATCGGATTCACAGTCTATAACTCGATCGCCCAGGCTTCAACCACGGGGAAGATTCCGTTTCCTGTCCCGACTGACAAGGTCGCAGGCGGACATGCGATTGTCCTTGTGGGATACGACGATGGGATGAAGATCAAGAATACCAATCCGGGCGGTGTAGATACCACGGGAGCTCTGATAATCAGAAATTCCTGGGGAACAGGATGGGGTGCTGCTGGCTATGGTTATCTGCCCTACGACTATATCCTTAAGGGGCTCGCTGCTGACTGCTGGTCAATGCTCAAAGGCGAATGGGTTAACAGCGGCCAATTCGGCGTTCCCTCGCCATAGCAAAGCTGTGCCCCTGAGTCGCAATAGCGTCGCATCCGATCACTCGGGCATTGACAAAGGAGGGTGCGGCGCTACTCTTGGAGAGAAGATCATGGAGTCGACAATCGCGAAGAAATGCGAATCGCCTATTCCGGAAGAAAGTTATCCCCCCCTCATAAGGAGGCACCCATGGGCGTACTGATGCAGGCATTCTACTGGGACTGCCCCCGTGAAGAGAACCAGGAGCATGCCTGGTGGAATTTCGTCGCGACGAAGCTCGCTGAGCTCCGAAGTGCCGGCTTCACCGCCCTCTGGCTCCCGCCGGCCAGCAAGGCGGCCAACATCGGCGGCATGTCGATGGGGTACGACGTCTACGATTACTATGACCTGGGTGAATTCGCACAGAAATGCGTCAGCCCGGGAGAGAAAAGAACCTGGTTCGGCTCGAAGGATGAACTGAAGGCACTGATCACGGCCGCCCACGCCAAGGGGATGAAGCTCTACGCCGACCTGATCCTCAACCACAACAACGGCGCCGACTCCCGGGAACAGAACCCGATCATCAACCAGGAGCGCTGGACCCGCTTCACCCCGCAGAGCAACATCTTCACCCGCGACTGGTCCTGCTTCAACCCCTCTCCCTATCCCGATTCGGACACGAACGCCTTCGGCGACATGCCCGACCTCTGCCACACCAACCCCCGCGTCATGACCGGGGTCCTCACCCACGCCAAGTGGCTGATAGAACATATCGGCTTCGACGGGTTCCGCTACGACTTCGTCAAGGGGTTCGGGGGATGGATCGTCCGGGCGATTCACGACCGGTCCTACACGCGGGACGGCGCCACCGTCGATATTTACGGGGTGGGGGAGTGCTGGGACAGCGATGTGAAGATCGAGGACTGGCTCGATTCGGTAAACCAGTGGGCCGTGTTTCCCCGGGTCGGCGCCTTCGATTTTCCTTTCCGCTACCGGCTGAAGGACCTCTGCGACACCCCCGGCTTCAGCCTGCGGACCCTGGCGGACGGCGGGGGACTGATGAGGGACCGCCCTTTCGAGGCGGTGACCTTCGTGGACAACCACGATTTCCGCGGTAACGGCAGCGACGAGATCGTCAACGACAAGATGCTGGCCTACGCCTGCATCCTCACCCACGAGGGGTACCCGTGCGTCTACTGGAAGGACTACTTCAGGTACGGCCTGGGTGAGCCGGGAGAACCGAGCGGGATCGAGCGCCTCGTGCGGGTGCACGAGAGCCACGCCGGAGGCGGGACCAACGTCCTTTACGCGGACGACCTTTTCTACGCCATGGAGCGGACGGGGACCGACGACCAGCCAGGGCTGGTGTTCGCCCTCAACAATTCGGGGGGGACGATCGGCCATTCAGTGCAGACGAGCTTCCCGGGGAAAGTGCTGAAGCCCCTGGCATGGCGGGCGAAGGACGCCATTTACAATCCCCCGGCGGTGACGACCGACGCCGACGGCCGGTGCCAGATTGAGGCGCCGCACCGGGGATACGTGGTGTACGGGGTGTGACGGGCGGCACGACTCCCCAGCCCTGCCGAACAAAAAGAGCGCCCGTCACGGGCGCCCTTTCCTCAGCCGATATCAGATATTTCTAGTACCGGTAGTACGGCCGGTAATAATAGCCTCTCGGGGTCACATACACTCTCGGAGCGTAATACGGCCGCGGCGCATAGTACGGCCGTGTGTACACGACCGGTACCGGAGGAGGTGCGTATACCACCGGGGCCGGAACCGTCGCCTGGGCGATGCTCCCGACGATGGCCGCCGGTATCGACAGGACTGCGGCTACCGGCCACAGGGGATTATAGCCGTAGTTCCCCTGGTGGTATCCGTAGCCGTGTGCCAGTGCCGGTGCGGCGGAGGTGGCCGAAAGAAGCGTTATCATGATAAGCGCTGCGAGTATCCTTTTCACAGCTCCTCCCTCCCTTCCCCTTACCCATTCCTACTCATATAAACGCGCGGGAAACTTTCCCCGTTGACCTCCCCTTTTCCCCCTCATGCCACGCCTGCCCACTCCCTCACACGTGCGCCACCCGCAGCTTCGCCGCAACCTGCCGGTCGATGAAGTACATCATGACCATGGTGAGCGTCATGGTGCAGATCGTGACGTAGCCGACGGTGTCGTAGTGCTGCAGCGGGGAGGTCGTTGTGGGCTGGTGGACGATGAGCCCCGCCACGAAGGAGGCGATCCCTCCGGAGACCTGCTGGATGGAGGAGTTGATCCCCATGTAGGCCCCCCGGTCCTTCCTGTCCGGCACCCCGGAGGTGAGGGCCGAGGAGGAGATCATCCGTGACGAGATCCCCACCCAGAGGATGACGTTGGTGAGGATGACCACCCAGATGGGGTTCGGCCCCAGGTGGGTGTAGACGCACACCATGATCATGGAGAGGAGGCTCCCGAAGACGAAGAGCCGGTACTTGCCGAACCGGTCGCTGAGCCGCCCCAGGAGCGGGCCGGTGAAGAGGGAGCAGATGCCGGTGACGAAGAAGATGAGGGAGAGCCTCGTCTCCGGGATCAGGATGTTGTTCACCAGGAAGGCGCTGGAAAACGGCATGAGCATGAACCCGCCGGTGGCGAGGAGCATCGTCGCCGCAAAGCCCCTCAGATAGAAGGGGTTCGACGCCGTGTGCCAGAGGTGGACGACAGGGTTCTTTTCCTGCCGGCCATGGAGGTGGCCGGTAACCGGCTTCAATCTTAGGGAAATGACGATCCCCACCGGTGCCGCGATCCCCACGATCATCAGGAACGGGGCGTGCCAGTCGAACCTGGTGGCGAGATAGAGCCCGATGGGAATCCCCAGGACCTGGCTCGCGGAAAAGGCCATCTGCACGAACCCCATCACTCTTCCCCTCATCTCCATCCGGAACGTATCGGTGATGATCGCGAAGGAAACGGAGCCGATCACCCCGCCGAACACCCCCGTGAAGATCCGGGCGAACAAAAGGAACGGATAGCTCCCGGCAATGCCGCAGAACAGCGTCCCCAGGACGAAGCCGACATAGAAGAAGAGGAGCATCCGCTTGCGGTCGAAACGGTCGGCGAACCCCGCCGCAGTGAGCCCCGAGACTCCCGCGCTGATGGCGTAGACGGAGACCACCAGCCCGAACTGGGAGGTGGAGATCCCCATCCTCGGCATGAGGACCGCCCCCAGGGGGGAGAGGACCATGAAGTCTACGATCACGGTAAACTGCAGCAGCGACAGGATGGCGATGACGAACTTCTCGTAGGAAGTGAACGGTGCGCTCGTAGTGTGCATTGATAGCCTATGGGGTTACGTCAGGGTGTCCTCGTCCGGCGACGCGAGTGATGCAGGATGGAAGAGGTGCAAGTATAGCATGGCATCGCGTCGGAAGGAAATGGTGCATTCGGCAGGAGTCTTTTCATCGGGCGGAGCGGGCTACGGTCGGATGCACCGTGGGTGCCGCCGTGGCTACCATGAATGCCGGTCCTGCTCCTTGCCGAAAAAGATTGCCAGAATCGAAGAAATGAGGCATGTTTCATCTTGTCCGTTTTCCCATCACCGTACGGAAAGAGACCCCATGGTCATCCTTCGACGTCGTTTCCCGCTGCCTCTGCTCGCCCGGCTGTTTCTCTTCTGTTGCCTGGGGCTTCCCCTGCCGTCGTACGCCGCCGGCAATAGGGATATCCTCTGGGAGGTGGTCACCACCTGCCTCGATCCTGCTGCAGCCGATTACGACACTCTCTGCCGCTGGCCGGCCGAGGGGAGCGCCGCCGCATGCCGGAAAACCACGGGAGTGTGGGAGATTTCCCGCGACTTCGTGATCCTCCGCGACCGGAAAATGTGCGACTGCCTCGACAACGCCACCTTCGTCCACGGCCTCGCCATTCCCCGCACCAGGGTAACCGGTGCGGAAGACCCTCGCAGGCCGGACGGCATCTGGCGGTTCGCATGGGAGTACGCGGTCAGGCGGATCGGGAAGGAGGAGGAGATTGCCCTCGTGGCCAACCCTCCGGGGAGCACCAACCGCAGCCAGGACCAGCTCCATGTGCATATCGTGCGCCTCAGCGCCGCCGGGGCGAAGCTGCGTGCCGTCCCCGGTCAGGCGAGGGTGCAGAATCTGGATGATGTCTGGAAGAGGGCGGTCGACCTCGCAGCTGGCACTTTCGGGGAATTCGGGGTGCTGGTGGCGAAGCACCCCCAGGGCGGCTTTCTCGTTGTCGTGGACGACCGCAACCTCGAACATCTCTACACCGAGTCCCGCTGCCCGTAACGGCACGAACGCTTGAATTTTTCGCGCAGCAGGGTGACAGGAGGGAACCCATGAAGGGATCAGTACTTTTTGCAGTGATGTTGCCGTTCATCTTTGCCGGAGTTGCCACTGCGGACATCTACCGCTACACCGACAGTGCCGGTGAGACCCACTTCGTGGACGACATCGCCAAGGTGCCGAAGAAGTACCGCAAGCAGGTGGACACCGCCCAGGAACTCCCGGACATCTCGGTGGTCGATGCCGGGCCGGCGCCGAAACGGCGCGGGGCGACACCGGCCCCTTCCCGGGCGAAGCAGCGCTCTCCTGAGGGCGCGAGCGTCGAGGTGTACATGACCTCCTGGTGCGGCTACTGCAAGAAGATGATCCGTTTCCTTGACGAGAAGGGGATTCCCTACACCGCCTACGACATCGAGAAGGACAGCGCAGCGGCCCGCACCTACCGGGAAGTGGGGGGAAGCGGAGTGCCCGTGGTCCGGATCGGCTCCCGTGTCGTCCACGGGTACAATCCCGACGCGGTCTTGGCGTACCTCGGCAGGAAGTGACGAGGGTGTGCGTTTCACGGCAAATGGATACGGGATGATGATGCGATGGGGGAAGGTGCATCTTCGATGCAGGGTGGAAGACGCGGGGGGCCGATCGGCCCCCCCTTTTTATTCTACGGTGACGCTTTTGGCAAGGTTTCGGGGCTGGTCCACATCGGTTCCCTTGAGGACGGCCACGTGGTAGGCGAGGAGCTGGAGAGGCACCGACAGGAGCAAGGGGGTCAGGTCGTCATTGTCCGCCGGAATTTCGATGGCTGCCTCCGCCTTCTTCCTGATCTCCGTATCTCCCCGGGAAGCGACCGCAATCACCCTCCCGCCCCGGGCGATCACTTCCTCCATGTTGGAGGCCACTTTCTCGTAACTGCTGTTTCGCGGCACCAGGATGACCACCGGCATCTCCTCGTCGATGAGGGCGATGGGCCCGTGCTTCATCTCGCCGGCCGGATACCCTTCCGCATGGATGTAGGAGATCTCCTTGAGCTTGAGGGCCCCTTCCAGGGCGATGGGGTAGTTGATGCCGCGGCCGAGGAAGAGGAAGTCCCGGGCATTCATGTAGTTGCGGGCGAGCTTCTCCACTTCCGGATTGAGTTTCAGGGCCTCTTCGAGAAGGGCCGGGACCTGCACGAGGGCAGCGATCATCTCCTGGCCCCGGGTCCGGTCGATGCGGCCCAGCGCCTGGCCGATCCTGATGGTGAAGAGGTAGAGGGCCACGAGCTGGGTGACGAATGCCTTGGTGGAGGCGACCCCGATCTCCGGGCCCGCGTGGGTGTAAACCACCCCATCGGCCTCCCGGGCAATGGATGAATCCACCACGTTGCAGATGGCGATGGCCCGTGCGCCCCGCGCCCGGGCTTCCCGCAGCGCCGCCAGGGTATCGGCGGTCTCCCCCGACTGGGAGATGACAATGGTGAGGGTGGCGTCGTCGATGATGGGGTTGCGGTAGCGGAACTCGGAAGCGATGTCCACTTCCACCGGGATGCGGCAGTACTCTTCCAGGTAGAATTTCCCCACGAGTGCCGCATGCCACGACGTGCCGCAAGCGACGATGCAGATGCGCCGGAAGCCCCGCAATTCCTGGTCGGTCAGTTTCAGGTCCTCAAGGTAGACCGTCCCCTCATCCGCCACCAGCCGGCCGGCAATGGTGTCCCGCACCGCGCGGGGTTGCTCGAAGATCTCCTTCAGCATGAAATGCCGAAAGCCCCCCTTCTCGGCCATGAGAGGTGACCAGTCGATATGACGGGTCTTCTTCTCCAGCGCGTCGCCGGCGATGGTGGAAAAGGCCGCCTTTCCTTCCCGGAAGACCACCATCTCGCCGTCCTCCATGAAGACCATCTCCCGGGTGTGGGAGAGGATGGCGGGGATATCCGAGGCGACGAAGTACTCCCCGTCGGCAAGACCGACGACCATGGGAGAGCCCTGTTTCGCCGCGATGAGGGTGCCGGGTTCGCTCTCGGAGAGGATACAGACCGCGTATGCTCCCCGCAGCTCGCCCAGGGCGAGCCGGACCGCCTGTTCGAAGGTGCCGTGTTCCTTGAGTCGCTCTTCGATGAGATGGGAAATCACCTCGGTATCGGTCTCGCTCTTGAAGATGTGGCCGAGCCGCCGGAGCTCGTCCTTGAGATGAAGGTAGTTTTCGATGATGCCGTTGTGCACGACGATCACCGGTCCCGCCTGGTGGGGATGGGCGTTGGTCTCCGATGGCCTGCCGTGGGTGGCCCAGCGGGTGTGGCCGATGCCGTTCCTTCCCGCGAGAGGCTGGACGGCCAGCAGTTTCTCAAGATTGACGAGTTTCCCTTCGCTGCGCCTGATGCCGGACCGGCCGTCGAGGATGGTGCAGATGCCGGCGGAATCATACCCCCGGTACTCCAGCCGTTTCAGGCCGTCGAGGATGATCGGCGTTGCTTCACGATGTCCTATGTATCCGACGATACCGCACATTTCTACTCCGTTGGTTGTCCAATGGCCCAGGTCTCGGGTTCAGAAAAAACAGGGAACCTTGGACAGGCGTTATTTCTTCTTGAGCCGCCACCCTTCCTTGTTCACCTGGGGTGTGCGGGAAATGGCGAGAGAGTCGGCAGGGACGTCGGTGGTGACCGTGGTGCCGGCGGCGATGAGGGAATTGCGTCCGACGGTTACCGGCGCCACCAGCTGCACATCGCTGCCGACGAAGACCTCATCCTCGATCACTGTCCGGTGCTTGTGCACGCCGTCATAGTTGCAGGTGATGGTGCCGCAGCCGATGTTGACGTTGCGGCCGATGGAGGCATCCCCCAGGTAGGAGAGGTGGGAGGCCTTCGACCCCTCTCCGAAGACGGCCTTTTTCGTTTCCACGAAATTGCCGATCTTGACATGGTCCAGCAGTTCGGTCCCGGGGCGCAGGTGGGCCATGGGGCCGATGCTCACGTCGTCATGGAGGACCGAATCGGTCATGACCGACCCCGCCTTGACCGTAACCCGGTCGCCGAGGGTGCAGCCCCTGATGACCACGGAGGTCTCGATGTGGCAGCCGCTGCCGATGGAGGTGGCTCCCGAAATGTGGACATTGGGATGAATGACGGTGTCGTTTCCCACGGTCACCCCCTTGTCGATGTAGGTCGAGGAGGGATCCACCATGGTCACGCCGGCCAGCATCAGGGCCTCGTTGATCCGCCGTCGCAGTACGGACTCGGCGGCTGCCAGCTGCACGCGGTCGTTCACTCCCATCACCTCTTCCGAGTCCGCAACCGGATAGGAAACGCAGATTTGGCCCCGGTCCGCGGCCATTCTGACGATGTCGGTCAGGTAGTACTCCCCCTGGGCGTTGTCGTTGCCGATGGTGGCGACCGCTTCGAACAGGAAGGATGCCTCCGCACAGTAGATGCCGGAATTGATTTCGCCTATCTCCCGTTCCACCTCTGTGGCGTCCTTTTCTTCGACGATCCGCAGGATCTGTCCATGGTATCCCTTGACGATCCTGCCGTAGCCGTGGGGGTTCTCCAGATGGGTGGTAAGGACGGTGACCGTTGCCTGCCGGCTGACGTGACACTCCAGCAGCCCCCTGAGTGTTTCGGGACGGATCAGGGGCACATCGCCGCACAGGATGAGGACCCTGCCGGTGAAACCTTGCAGCGCCCGTTCGGCGCAGGCCACGGCATGGCCTGTTCCCAGCTGCTCCTCCTGGAGCGCGAAGGTAATCGACGGGTCGTCGTGCAGGTAGTCCTGGACCGCGTCAGACTGATGACCGGTGACCAGGGCAATGCGGGTGGCTCCTGCATCCCTGACCGCCTCGATCGGCCAGGCGACCATGGGACGTCCGCCGAGGAGGTGCATGACCTTGACGAGGTTCGACTTCATCCTCGTCCCTTTGCCTGCCGCCAGGATTATGGCCGCTGTCTTGTCCATTCCTCCCTCCCTGGGTGAGGATAGTGTCTCATGCGTAAATAACCACTTTAAACGATAACTTGCCGGTGCGTCAAGTCCATTGGCAGCTTCCCGCGTCCAGTCTCCCTCGCCGCCCCGGGGTGGGTGGTTTCTCCTTTACCGCCCTGCGCTATTCTGCTATAGTGCGTTCCGGAGAAAACCCATGGGAATTCAGGAAGATTTGGCGCTGTTCGAGCAGAGCCTCGAGCAACTCATCATCAGGTACGAGCAGTATTTTCTCGGGATGGAGAAACGGGAGCCCCTGAAGCTTCTTGCCGACGTGGATTCGTGCGCGCGACAGTATGCGAACATAACCATCGTCAACACCATGATGAAGTTCAAATACAATTCCCTCGTGGCTCGGCTCAGTTCGTACAAGCAGTACTGGAACCGCATCAACCGTCTGATGGAGGAGGGGAAGTATTCGCGGGACCGCTTCAAGCTGGAAATGCACAAGGGGAAAAAGCCGCCCGCGCCGGAGCGGCCTGCAGGCAATAGTCCCGAGGCTGAAAGAGTGTACCGGCAGTACCTGGAGGCCTGCAAGGAGTGCAACCTGCCTGCCCGGCATGTCACTCCCGACCTGATTGCAATCGCCCTGGCTAAGCAGAAACCCGCCATCATCAAGAAGCACAAGTGCGAAAAGGTTGAGGTCAACGTGGTGATAGAAGACGGAAAGCCGAAGATCAAGGTCCGGCCGAAAACATAGCACCGGCCTACGGCGAGGGGGACCGCGGGTGCCCCGTTGCGCCGAAGATGGGGCACCTCCTTTCCAGGGAACAAACGTGCACGTTATCCTTGCCTCCATACATGCCCAGCCGTCACCCCAGGCCGTGCCCCTGGCAACGGCCTTTCTCAAAGCCGTCCTTGCAACCGATGAGGGATTGTCCGCCAGGGTTTCCGTGAGCCTGGCAGAGTGCTTCGCCCACCAGGAAGCGGCTGCGGCCGCCGGTGCAATTCTTGCGGAAAGCCCCCATGCCGTCGGTTTCTCCCTCTATCTCTGGAATCGGGAGCTGTGTCGCGGGATCGTCGATGCGCTTCGCCGGCAACGGCCGGAGCTGATCATCTTCGCCGGAGGTCCCGAGGCGACCGGCGATCCCGTCGGTGTGTTGCGCGATGCCCCCTATGACTTCCTCATCGTCGGCGAAGGGGAGGTCCCCTTTGTCGAGGCGCTGGGATGCCTCGTTGAGGGGAAAAGCCTGTCCGGCATCAGGGGGGTCGCCCTCCCTGACGGAGAGGGAAGGAGTCATGCGTCGGCCCCGGCGGTTTCCTTCCTCGACACCATTCCGTCGCCATACCTGACGGGGATTCTCGACCCGGCCAGGTATGGCGGAGTCCTCTGGCAGCTGGCTCGAGGCTGCGACTTCACCTGTGATTTCTGCTTTGACCGGCACGGAGAGGGGGGAGTCCGCCGTTTTTCCCTGGAAAGAATCGAGGCCGAACTTCGCCTGTTCGTCCGCAAGCGGGTCTCCCAGGTGTTTGTGCTCGATTCCACCTTCAATCGGGACAGGATTCGGGCCAAGTCGATCCTCCGCCTCATCGGCCGGCTGGCTCCCCACATTCATTTCCATTTCGAGGTGCGCAGCGAATTTATCGATGCCGAAATGGCAGCACTCTTTGCCCGGCTGACCTGCTCCCTGCAACTCGGGCTCCAGAGCGCCGACCCGGAAGTAAACCGCCGGGTCGGCAGGCACTTCGACCGGCACGGCTTCAGCGACAAGGTTGCCCTGCTGAACCAGGCGGGGGCAATTTTCGGCTTCGACCTCATCTATGGTCTCCCCGGCGACACTCCAGCCGGTTTCTCCGCCAGTCTCGACTTTGCCCTCGGCCTCTCTCCCAACCATCTGGATATCTTTCCGCTGGCGGTGCTCCCCGGCACGCCTCTGGCCGCCAATGCCGGCGCGTTGCGGGTGCGGCACCTGGATACCCCTCCCTACACCGTTCTCGGAACTCCCGATTTCCCTCCTGCCGGGCTGGCGAAGGCCGCCGGTCTGGCCAGGGCCTGCGACATCTTTTACAGCAGGGGGAGAGCCGTTGCCTGGTTCGGCGCCGTCATTGCTCCCCTTGGCATGGCCCCCTCGGAATTTCTCCGGAAGTTCCGGATATGGCTTGACGGGGAGCTGGGAGCCGCAGTTGCGGAGGCCGACCTCGGCGACGATGAGATATGGCAGGTACAGCGACGGTTTGTGGAACATCTGTACGGAAGAAGGAAGGTCAACCGGTTGCTCCCGGCGGCATTCGACCTCATCGACTATCATACCCACTATGCCGCTGCACTCCTGGCGCCACGGCCGGAACTTCCCACCGATCGGGAACTGGAAGGACTGGACCTGCTGGCGGAACGGTTCATCCTGGCGCCGGGGACCAGGCTGGCCCGTTTCAACTATGAAATCTTCGATATCCTGGAGGCGGGGGATGTCGACCTGCGGGAATTCTCCGCCTGTTTCACCCCCCTCGGTTCCTCGGCAGCCATCTATCCCCGGGGAGAGGATGTTTTCACCGAATCCCTCATCGACCCGTATTATCGGCTGCTGGAGAGGTTGGACGGCGTCGCCACGGCGGGAGACATCGCCGCCGCCCTCGGCATTCCCGCTGAAGAAGCGGCGTCGTTTGCGGAATTTGCCGCTGCAGAGGGGATCGTCTGCCGAACCCCATCCTGATGGGCAAAGACCGCGTCCCTCTCCATCTCGCCCGATTCTTCTCATGAGAATGTGTATATAATCGGTATACACTCCTCCCCTCCAGGGGCTCTATTCCCTTGTCGTGCCTGTCCTGACGTGGTGTATAAAAATGTATACAGTATACATTTTGTTGTTGCTTTTTGTCCCCCCCCGTATTAATATCCTCCATTGATTCCGGTTCATTTCTTTCTACCAATAACCAATGGTTTAATGAGAAATTGCGTATTCATGCCCGAAAGCACGATATGGGCATCTGCCATACGATACTGCGTTAGAGGAGGAGTTGCATGCTGCGGATTCTCACCCGACTGATCCCCGTCCTGATGGTGATCTTGGCCGTTACCCGCCCGGTGGCGGCCGAACAGGGGATGGCCATCGATCCGGCCACTTGTCTCGGCTGTCACAGCAACAAGATCTCAGCGGCGGAATTTGCCGCCTCGGTGCACGGCAAGAACGCCTGTACCAGCTGTCACGTGGAGATCATCGATCTTACCAAACACATGACGGGCGTCGTGAAGGTCGGCAAGGTTCACTGCGAAAGATGCCACAAGAAGGAGACCGCCGAGCATTACAACAGCGTGCACATTCAGAAGGATGTCCGGTGTGCGGACTGTCATACCGATATTCATTCCCACAAGTACTGGAAGGGCGACAAGCGGGTCGTGGTTGCCAAGTGTGTCCAGTGCCACGACAAGGAGTCGGTGTACCGCAACTCGATCCACGGCAAAGGCGTTGCCGCCGGGAACCAGGATTCGGCGGCCTGCAATGACTGCCACAACCTCCACGACATCAAGCCTCTCGGGGATCCCCGTTCCAAGTCGAACCGGGAATTCCACACCAAGGTCTGCATGAAGTGCCATGCCGACGAGAAGCTGATGAAGCGCAACAATGTCGTCACCGTGGCGGTCAAGTCCTACCTCGAAAGCTACCACGGCAAGAACTACCGTCTCGGCTTCCCGGAGAAGGTGGCAGGGTGCGCCGACTGCCACACCGCCCACGAGGTCCTTCCCCCGGCCGATCCCAAGTCGAGCGTGAACCCCGCCAACCTGGTCAAGATGTGCGCCCAGTGCCATCCCAAGGCGACGCCGTTCTTTGCCAAGTTCTACGCCCACGGCGAGCACAACGACCGGGAGAAGTATCCCATCCTCTTCTACACCTTCATGGCCATGACCGGTCTCCTTGTCGGCACCTTCGCCGTCTTCTGGATACACACCCTCCTCTGGATGTTCCGCGGCTTCGTGGAAAACCGCGAGAAGGCGGACGAACTCGCACAGGGACACGTGGGACATGTGATCCCCGATGCCCACAAGCAGTACCGACGCTTTACCCGGCGCCACATTTTCCTCCACCTCCTGGTCATCACCAGCTTCCTCGGCCTCTCCCTGACGGGCCTTCCTCTCAAGTTCAGCGACCAGGAGTGGGCGAAGGTCTTCATGTCCTTCTACGGCGGCTCGGCAAATGCTGGTCTCATCCACCGGCTCTGCGCCGGTATCACCTTCATCTATTTTGCCTCCGCCATCCTCATGAGCATCCATTTCCTCTTCATCAGGAAAGATCTCAAGGGGAACTTCCTCCAGAGGCTGTTCGGCCCCGAATCGCTCTGCCCCAACCTACGGGACCTCATAGATGTGACCGGCATGGTGCGCTGGTTCTTCTTCAAGGGGGCAAAGCCCACTTTCGAGAGGTGGACCTACTGGGAGAAATTCGACTTCATCGCGGTCTTCTGGGGGATGTTCGCCATCGGCGGTTCCGGCCTGATGCTCTGGTTCCCGGAATTCTTCGGCCTGTTCCTCCCCGGCTGGATGTTCAATGTGGCCACCATCGTCCATTCCGACGAGGCGCTCCTTGCCACCGGTTTCATCTTCACGGTCCACTTCTTCAACACCCACGGGCGGCCGGAGAAGTTCCCCATGGATTTCGTCATCTTCAATGGCCAGATGTCCAAGGAAGAGTTTATCGAAGAGCGTGGCGACCAGTGGAAGCGCTACGAAGAAATGGGGATAACCGATCAGTTCAAGGCCCCCAAGACGAGTGGGGTGATCTACGACTTCTGCTTCAAGGGGTTCGGCTTCATTGCCCTCTTCACCGGAATAACCCTCCTCATCCTGATGATCTATGCCTTCGTTGCGGGAGGCTCCCACTAGGAGCGGGAAGGTTGATGCGCCGGTTCCGGCGCGATGAGAGACGGAGCAATGGAAAGGGGGCCTGCCGATCGGCAGGCCCCCTTTCCCGTTCCGCGAGAATCCCCAGACGGTATGTGCCTGGGGTGAATCCTCCTGCAGCTGTATCCTGCGTGTTCCCGGCGGCTCATCCTGGAGCATGGCAGGGAACGCAGGCGGGATTTTCGGGAACATGGACAGAGGGGGGTTACCCTGGGCGGCAGAATCTGGTATTGTGGCGCGTCGAGGAATAGTCCGAACAAAATCAAAGAGTATCGGAGGAATATAGCGGTGCCAAAAACGAAAGTAACTATTTCCCTCTGTCCGCCGGTCGACCTGGGAGGCGAAACCGGCTGGGTCCCCTTCGATGCGCCGTCACTGGTCGGGGAATCTCTCCGCTTCGTCTCCGGCGAACCGGACGGCAACCGTTTCCGGGCCCGCTACTACCGGGACGAGGAGCGGCACCTCAAGGCACGGATCTGGTTCGGTCCCGAAACCGAGGGGCCGCCGGGGCATGCCCACGGCGGATCAGTCGCCGCGGTGCTGGATGAGGTACTGGGGCTTGCCGCCTGGGCGGCCGGGTATCCCATCGTGGTCGGCAACCTGAACGTCAGTTTCCGTAACATGCTGCCGCTGCAGAAAGTGGTGACCGTCGAGAGCCGGGTCGTCTCGGCCGAGGGACGCAAGGTGATGGTCCATGGTCGGATCTTCTGCGGCAAGGCGGTGTATGCCGAAGGGGAGTGCCTCTGCATCACCATCCCGGGCAAGTGATCCGCGTCGCGTCTTCGGGGCCATGCCGCCAGTGCTGCAGTTGCGAAGCGCTACCATGAGAATCGCTGCGAGCCAGCCGGGCGGGACGACTACTTAGCCGACGCCTTCCCCAACAATGCCCGCAGTTCGTTGGCCCCGGGGTTGCTCACTTCTTTCTTCAGGATGATATCCGAAGGCTGGATCCCCTTGCCGTAGTATGCCTGGTTCAGGCTGTCCCGGACCTGCAGTATCGACCCCTCGAGATTGAGCCCGGCATACAGACCTTTCGCCTTGGTAAAGGAAACGAAGTCGGCGGTCACCTCCGGAACGTTCATGGCGCCTTTCGCTCCGCCGCCGATCGGACCGAGGGCAACGGAGACATCGCCCCCCAGCTTTACCGACGACGAGAGGAGCGAGTCAATGGCCTTCTGGTCCATGGCCACCATGATGATTTCATCCGCTTCACCGCCGATCTGAAAACCGAACGTCAACGAGCCAAGCGTGAAGAAAGCGGGCGCGCTCCAGGCTCCGGTCGCCGCGTTTCGCGTCAGCAGAACACCGGTGCCACCCGATCCTCCCACGAAGAAACCTCCCTTGATAATCTGGGGGAAAATTAGCACGCCTCTGGCTTTCTTGAGATATTCGTGCACCCAGGAAAAATACTCGTCATTGGTGATATCGAGGAGTGCCCCTTTCGATTTGTCGACGATGGATTGTGCCTCATCCTTATCCGAGGCAATTGCCGGGGAAAGGCTCCCGAGGAGTATTGTCACCAGGAATATTCCGGTCAATGCCCGCAAACAGCTCTTGCAACGACTCTTCTCTCGCACTCTCATGTAAATCTCCTTTCGGCAAGTTGTGCGTCACGAATGCACGGTGTCCCTTCATGTATATCATATGGGTGACGGCTTTCCAGTCGATTTGTGCGAAACAGACCTTCGGCAGGATACTTCGTGCCGGCTCGGCCGGGTGTCTCGCCCGCGCAGCGCAGGTTCGTTGTCCCGGAGTTTCGTCTCCGTAACCGCCTCGAAACGACTGTACGACCATTGCCGCAGGGAGTACAATGCAGTAAAGTATATGGTGCTACGCGGGGATTGTGGGATTCACGCCGGTTTTGCCGGGTTGCCGGAGCACGGGATACGTACGTGCGGGGGGAAGGGAGGACGGATGTCCGGAAAGTCAGGGGGACGCTGCTGTACCGATTCCCCGTCGGGTGAGCTTCTGCGGGCTTTCGGCGAGTTCAACCGCCATGACTGGTTCGAATGCCACGAAACCCTCGAAGACCTGTGGGTCGGCAGCGAGGGGGAGGCGCAGCATTTTTACCAGGGGCTCCTGCAGATTGCCGTTGCCCTCCATCACTGGCGCAACGGCAACTACGGGGGGGCCATTCATCTGTTGACCCGGGGCGCGGACTACCTGCGCCGTGT
>Ga0335085_10003276_pt1 | contig 28321 bp, 13 predicted proteins | sample Lox_Sample_45_FD_206712 | JGI IMG/M metagenome (GOLD analysis project Ga0335085, IMG submission 206712) | Soil microbial communities from Loxahatchee National Wildlife Refuge, Florida, United States - Lox_Sample_4.5 | ecosystem: Environmental > Terrestrial > Soil > Wetlands | place: USA... | reverse complement strand
TACACTCGTGCAGCTCGGGTGAAGCGAGATGGGCTCACGGCAAGCAACTAAACCCGCAGGGAAACTCTGAGCTAGGCCGTCCCCGCCCAGATCTCACCACTCTCCGCTAGTTTTTCAACAGTCTCAGATGTCTGTGGGCAAGCGGACGCTCGGCTCCTCCGCCTTCTGGAGTCAGCCACTTATAGCCGTCGATTCCAAAGGGTGATTGGGCAAGCCAAAGAACGCCTACTGTCGGGACCTGCCGCGCATTGGAGGCTGTAACCCCTCGACAGGCATATAGTGGAGGGATGCTGAAAAGCTGAATCGGCAACCCCCTCTAACATCAGTCCTATATGGGTGTGCAAACGATCGACGATGTAGTCGCGGCGCTAGACGCGATTGTGCAGCAGTCCTACGACCATGCCAGCCGTCTGGGTTACTTCGCCGCGCTGTACCGGCGCGTGACCTGTGCGGTGCGTGACGGTATTTCCAGCAGCAGTTTTCAGAATGGTCCTCTCGTGGAGCAGCTCGATGTCGTGTTCGCATCGCGGTACCTTGATGCGCTCGCCACTTTTCAGGGAAGCGGGACAGCGACTCGAAGCTGGATGGTTGCCTTCCAAGGCTGCAATGATGCCGAGCTTCTCATCCTGCAGCAATTGCTGGCGGGCATAAACGCTCACATTAACCTTGATCTTGGCATTGCCGCTGCGCAAGTCAGTCCTGGGGAACAACTGCCCCAACTCAAGCCGGACTTTGACGAGATAAACGCCGTCCTGGCGAGTCTGGTGGGCACTGTGGCATCAGAGATTGCAGCCGTTTCTCCTCTGATTGGTGATCTGGAAAAAATTGGCTTGCGCAGCGAGACCTCGCTGGTCAACTTCGACATAACTGCGGCGCGTGACGCAGCTTGGTTCACCGCTGGGCGTTTAGCGAACGAACCGTCGTTCCTCCACGATGCCACGATTGACGGCCTCGACCTGGCGGTGTCGATTCAGGGTCGAGCGATTCAATATCCGCCTGTCGGCGGCGAGAGTCTGAAACTGATTCAACAGGCTGAAAGCAAAGATGTCCGCCTAGTAATTGAGACATTGTCGCAGGGCAGCTCAGCTACCGCCGCTCAAGGAGTAGCTGCACGCTGACCCGGATGACCGTTCACATCTGGGACGAAGTGATTCCGGGACAGCTCTCGCCAGCGGACTCTGTTCTCATATCGCAGACTGCCACCACCGCCAGAGAACTGACCCGCAGCCGCGTTCAGCAGGAAGTGGAGCGCCACAACCATAGGCATGGGGCTATTATGAGGGCCGCGATGTCGGTTTGGCAGCGGGACGAAACGATTCTGCAGCAGATTCGCCGATCGTAGTCGGAGGAATCCGGCGTGTGTCGTACCTTCCCCGCTGGCGGACTTGCCGTCCCTAATCTGAGGGTTGTCACTTCCGCGTATAGCCGACTATACGCTCATGTGGTTTCTGTGGACGGCGTATCCTAAAAATACAATCGGTCTGCTCAGAGGCAACTACGAGGTTTCCTGAAAAACATTAACGAGGTCGCCGCCATGAACGATGTCTACGACCGCCACTTCACGGCCGAGCCTACCGCGCGCTCCACCGTCGAAGTCGCCCGTCTGCCCAAGGACATCCTCGTCGCAATCGACGCCATTACTTTGGCTGGCTGGGGACCTTCCCTCTAGCCCCTCCCATGATCACGGCGCGTGCCACCCTCGTGCAAAACGCTTGACGCGATTGCTCCCTTCGGTGAAAGATGCCTCATGGCAGCGCCGCCAAGATCGAGAGCATTCCTAAGTTACAGCTACGACGATGCAGACTTCGTGCAACGACTCGCCCAGGATCTCGAAGCGGGCGGGGTAGACGTGTGGCGAGACACACAAATGACGGGAGGGCAGGTTTGGCGCCAGGAAATCCAGGATGCCCTGACCAACTCACGGTGGTATCTCGTCGTTCTTTCTCCTTCCTCAGTGGAGTCTCAGAACGTCCAGAACGAAATTGAATTCGCATTGAGCGAGCAAAAGATTGTTATTCCGCTTCTGTATCGAGACAGCAATGTTCCCTTACAACTTCGCCGCTATCAGTACGTTGATTTCCGAACCGACTATGCCCAGGCACTACGCTCGCTGCTTCGCGCTCTTAGTGGGCAGGCGCCGGAATCAGCAGCGAAAGATTCACCACGACTATCGCCAACGGCCCCGCAATCCAAGCCGCGGGTCACGCAGCCTTATCCTGAGAGGAAATCGCGCCTTCCGAAGGTAGAGGGCGTCGATGAAGCGGCTGCGCCAAAACCGGTGGCTGAAAACATTGACCCGAGATCGGAAAGTGCCCCTGGCGCGCACGCCGCCGAGTATACGGAAGCTGTCCACACGGACCGAAGTGGAATCGCCGCAGTGAAAGCCACGCGCGCTAAAACCGAATCTGCCGGGGACGCTGCCGAAGCCGACTGGCCCACTCAGCATGTGTCGGATACTCCGGACCCGGTCGCAAGCGTTTCCACCCCGTCGCCTCCGCTATCATCCACACCTGACGAGCCGTCCCCCAAACCCAAGCCGAACGTCGAAACCATCAGTTCCGTTACTTCCGACGATCCTTTTTCGCCACCACGAGATCTCTTAGACATACAAGGCGAAGCGGCGGCATTCGCCCGCATTCTGGCCGCGAAGTCGATCAAACCGCCTCTTGCCATCGGCATCTTTGGCGATTGGGGCTCCGGGAAGTCCTTCTTCATGCGCAGCATCTACGAAGAGGTTCATTCCCTTGCAGAGACAGCTAAAAAGCTGGCCGAAAAACGGAAAAAACCGAACGAGGATGGCAAACGCGAAGGAAGTGCTGCGCGGCCGGGTGAAAGCCCTCCAGAGCCCCAGCAAGAAGACTTCGAGTCTCCGTTTTACTCCGAGATCGTGCAAATTCGATTTAATGCCTGGCATTACATCGAAACCAATCTGTGGGCCAGCCTGGTGGAATACATCTTTGCCGAGCTCGACCGGTGGCTCCTCGAGAACACGCAGGCCGCTCCCTCCCAAGCCGACATCCTCTTCAACCGCCTCTCCACCGCCCAGCAGCTTAAACTCGATGCGCTAGAAGATGTCGTGGCCCGCCGCTTGGAGCGCCAAAGCGCGGCCGTTCGAGCCGATAAGGCGCGGCAGGAGTACGAAAGAGCCCGCGCCCAGAGCGCCGAGATCACTGGAAACACGTATGTGCGAGCCGTTCTGGATACGTTCTTGGGTGCAATGAAGTCCGACGATGATCTGCGCATAAGACTCAATGCTATGAGCGAGGCCGTCGGCCTTCCTGAGCTTGCCGAGAGTGCAGACCGGGCCGTCGAAGTAGTGGAGAAGGCCCGATCCGAAGCGGGCAGAGCGCAGCTGGTCGCTCGTGCCGGCATCGCGAAACTCGGAACTGTGCGGTGGATTGTCAGCATTGTTCTCGTCCTTATCGGTTTCCCCATTTTGCTGGTCGTGCTACGTGACCACCTCGCGTACGTTACAGGTTCACAAGCTATTCAGAATGTCCACGACGGCGTGCTTGCCCTCTCCGGACTCGTTGCCAGCCTAGCCGCCTGTGGTGGAACCCTGCTGCACCAGGCAAAAGCGGCCCTGAAAAAGATCGACGACTTCGACAAAGCTCTAACCAATAGAGTGGCCGAGCAGGAGAGAATCGTCAGTCAATCTTCCATTGCAAACGAAAAGATCACCGCTGAGAATACGCTCAAGCAGAAACAACAGGAGCTGGAGGCGGCCGAGCGCGCCCTTGCAGAAGCGGATACCCGCCTCGCCGCGGCGCGGCAGGACTTTGAAAGTTCCACTGCCCGAAATCGGCTCAATGCCTTCATCCGCGCCAAGGTTGCGAATGGTGACTATGCGAAACACTTGGGCATCATCGCGTCCATACGCCGCGACTTCGGCCAGCTCGCCACGTTGATGGCTGCGGCCACCGACTGGACCCAAAAGCGCGGGCGGCTCTCCGCGGACGCTTTGGAGAGTTTTCAGCTGGCACAAGAGACCAACTCTCGCGTTAGGCGGTTCTTGGAGTGGCTGACGAAGGACCCGGAAGTCCAACTGACGCAAGGAGAACTGCGCAGCCTCCTAATGTTGATTGATCCCAATCAACTTGGCGCATTTCTCGACTCCCAAATCGCTGTGCCGAGGGTGCCCGGCAAAGCCGCTAGGTCGCAAATGAACAGCGAGAAAGTGCCAATACCAGCACCTGAGTCAGGGATAGAATCTCAGAAGCAACCCGAGGGAGTTGTAGAACATAAATCTTGTCGGAGTATCTTGCAAGACCACGTTGAGCCTGGCACCAGTGTGGTGGGTATTATTCAAGACTTGCAGACCGCCGCACAGCAACTTCCAACCTTCTCACGCATAATCCTCTACATCGACGATCTCGATCGCTGCCCACCGAAGACCGTGGTCAACGTCCTCCAGGCTGTTCACCTGCTCCTCGGCTTTCCGCTCTTCACTGTCGTCGTCGCCGTAGATTCTCGCTGGGTCTCCCGTGCCCTCTTCAAGCAGTACCCCAATCTGCTCACCGAGACGGGTATTTTCAGTGGCAGCGGCAGCGGCACCGGCAAATCCTCGCGTGGCGCAGCAACTTCGCACAACTACCTAGAAAAAATCTTCCAGATTCCGTACTGGGTACGGCCGATGGACGACCCTAAGCTCGCTCGAGGCTATGTCAATAGCCTGATCGAAGACGACCTCAGGCGGGGGTTCCACGAAGAAGGCATTGGCGCCCGCGCGGACGCTGCCAAGGCGCATGAGGCCTCTTCGCCAACCGCGCTCGAAGCGGCTACCGCGATTACTACAGAGCATTCCGTGTCTGTAACCGATCAAACCTCTAAAGACAGCCATGCGCCTGATACCGGTGACACGACCGACAGGGGCCTCGATTCTCAAGCCGAACAGCACCGCCGCCACGCCATCAGCCTCGTGCTGACACCTTGGGAATGTGAAGCCCTGACCTATTTCGCACCGCTAGTCGCCAAGACGCCCCGCCGCTTGATCCGCTTCGTCAACGTCTATCGGTTGGTCAAAACGAGCCTCCCCCCGAATGTTCTCGATGATTTCGTCGGAAGCCAGGGAGAGAGCGACGATTACCTTGCGATGATTGCGCAACTGGCCATCGTCACCGGGGCTTGTGATGCCTCACGCCCTTACTTCTCGGCGCTCGATGGCCTCAAGCAAACCGGCGGCTCTATCGAAGACATCAAGACGAAACTCGCATCCGATTCCTCATTCCAAGGCAGTGACGACCACAAAATTGTCACGGATATCCTCGACAGTACCAACAGTCGGTCTCCCGGCATGAAGGTCGAGAACATGCTTCGAATGGCTCCTTTCGCGCGCCGCTACTCGTTCACCGCTGGTGCGAACTGAGCAGTTCGCTTGGGTCCGCTATCGTCCGCCCTCGTCGTGGCAGGATGGATCCAGTCGCACATTGGCCGCCGAGTCCCTCCGAGTTCCTTTGCAGCATGACGAAGAATCGGCTACGTAGAGCTTTCCACAAACGGCTTTCTGGGAGATTGCTCCCGTGAAGTCCGCGTCATATCAACTTGCCGTATAACGCCCATCCCGTGCTCTTGCTGAACGCGTCCCGAGGGGCTGGTCACAAGGAAGAGTAGCCGACTGTACGTCCAAGTGGCTTACCCCCGACAGGACTAACTCCGCGCCACGTCGGTACACGCGTTCCTGAGCGGTTCAATCTTCCAGAACCTGACCTCAAGCCCTTCAACGGTTTTCGCCGGCGGCGGTGGTTCGTTTTGAAAGAGAACCATCATCTCGCCGGTCAGCTTTCTTGCCTTGCTTCGGCTATTGTGGTTGCCGTGCTCGCCTTTCGCTTGCTTGTAGATCAGGACGTCGGGCTCGATGCCGTTACAAACCGCGAGGAAGTTCCGATATTCGGTACGGGGCGTTCTCGCGCATGGCAGGATGTGCCTAGCCTCCAAAGCATGCGCTTGCGCAAGTCCCAGTCGCGCTAGCTCGCCCCCACAGAAAGTTCGCGACCAGTGTAAGGTGCTGTGCCCTGTAGCTTGAACGTTCTCATTCGTGCAAGGATTTCAGGCCGGCCCGCGCCTCGGCGATCTGCGGCAAGCGCGAATTGGTATTGGCGTAAGGCGTCAGGAATTTCCGGTATTCACCGATGGCATCCTCGCGCGCGCCGGTCCGCTGGTAAAGCTGCCCGAGGTAGAAATGGCCGAGTTGTTCAGTCAGCAGATTCTGCGGGAAGCTGCGAATGAGGCGAAGGTTGATAATAGCTGTCTTGAAATCGCGTTCTGCACCGGCGTGATCGTTCGCCAAGAGTCGAATTCTTCCCCGGATCAGGAACGCAAGATAAAAGCCCGCGGGTGAGCCATTAACCTTAAGCTCCGGCAACACGCGCGCTGCCGCGTCCTGATCGGCACGTCTTAGGATCAAGAGTGCGGTATTCCAATCGCGGTACCCCCGGATCACCCTCGCCGGAACCTCGGGATTTGCTTCGGCGTATTGCTGCAAAGCTGCAGTGGCACCGGCTTCGTTCCCCGAGGCAGCCTCCAATATTGATATCGAGATCTGCTCTTCTTTGTTCGGCAAACTCTGTTGCCGGGCGAAGGCCAGTGCTGGTTGCTCTTTCCCGAGCAGAAACGCGAGACTCGCATAACGAAGCAGCGCCGTTTCTGCATCAAACGTTTCGCCTAGATTTATGAACGCCCGGACCTGGTGCGCATACAGAGCCAGGCTCTGCTCTGGCTTGCCTTCCACTTGTAGTAACTCCGCCTTATACGCAGGAAACTCGAGCAGATAAAAATCCCGTTTTCGCTGCTTGTAGCGATTCAACTCCTCCGCCGCGAGTTCGTACTTCCCCTGCTCGGCATAGATGAGCGCTAACCTCACTCGCAGTTGCAAATCGGGATCCATTTCCAGGGCACGGCGATCGGCCGCCACCGCTTCCTCGTCATGTCCAAAGGTAAACAGCAGGTCTCCGTGTGTATCCCACACGTTAGCGTTCGCGCCCGCATGAGCCTGGAACTGGTGCCAAGCCTCCAAGGCCGCAGCTTCGTGTCCTGCCATGGCTTGCAGGTATGCCAAGTGGTTGTAGCGCTCAGGATCATTGGGATCGAGCGTGATGGCCTCGCGGGTCAACGCCACAGCGCGGTCCAGGTCGTCCGGCCATGCAAAACCCACCTCGTAATAAACGACATCAAACCCTGCTCTCGGGTTTTCGTGTGCCAGTTCTTGGGCTGCTTGACTCAGACCATCCGCATCGCCCAAGCGGAAAGCCTTCCACCACTGGGTTCCGAGTTGGTGCACACGCGGCAATCGGGATGCCAGTTGCTCCGCCATGCGCGCTGCCTCAACGAACCTGGTCCTGTCACCGACACCGCTGTAGCAAGCTTCCATGCGGTAGTAGGCCATGGCGAACTGCGGGTCGAGGTGCACCGCCTCCCCGAACTCACCAACAGCTTTCTCACACTCAGCGTTTCGCTGGTAATCTTCTCCCGCCTGGTAATGACGCATGGCCTCGAGGTTCGAAGTCATGACTCCTGCAATCTGAGGAGCGCTCGCCGGCAGTTGCGTGGCCGACAATGACCGCTCGGCAATGCGAGCCGTCATGGCGTCCACCATGGTAAAGATCCCGTTGATGTCTTCGTTCTCCACTTTGTCGGAGAACAGGATCTTGCCGGTGCGCGTGTCCTGCACATGCAAATCAACCCGCAGCTTTGACTTGCCCAGCTTCATCAGGCTTCCGGTTACGCAGGCATCCGCTCCGGCATCGCGGGCCACATCCAGCGCCACGTCCGGCGGGAGCTCGGTCGCATTCTGCTGGCCCTTGCGCTTGATCGCGCGATAAACCTGCTCGCGCGAGAGCACGTCCATGCCTTTCACCTGCGAAAGGTCCGTGGTCAACAACTCCGGCAGGCCGGCGTCGAGCCAGTTCAGTGACTGATCTCCCGACATGTTGCGAAAGGACAGTACCGCAATCGACTTGTTCTGCATCGCCGCGGAAGGCGTAAGTTGTCTCCAAAATCTTCCACGCAACAGTAATCCGGCTACGATGGCGAGAAGAAGAACAACAGGCGCACCAATGGCAAACCATAGCCCGAGCCGCCCCGCTCGGGTCCGCTGAGCTTCCAGCCCCAGCAAATCACTGCGGATATCCGCAGCAGTCTGATAGCGTCGTTCGCGGTCCTTCTCTAGCGCCTTGTCGATGATGCTGACCAGCTTGGCAGGAACCGCAGAATTCAGCTCTCGCAACGAAACCGGCGAGTCGTGCAGAATGGCATCGCGTACCTGGGCCGCTGTCTCGCCGCTGAAGGCGCGCCGGCCCGAAGCCATTTCGTAGAGCACCAAGCCGAAGGAGAAGAGGTCACTGCGCGCATCGAGCTTCTCACCACGCGCCTGTTCGGGCGACATGTAGCCCACCGTGCCCAAAGCGAGGCCGGTACGAGTGAGAGCAAACTGGCTACCGCTGGCCTCGCTCGCTGCTTCACTTTCCCCCGCGCTTGAAATGCGAGGCTTGATTTCCGTCCTCGCCATGGACCCAGGATCTGGGGCTGGCTCGTCCACACCGGAAAGAAGAAGTTTCGCCAATCCGAAATCCAGAATCTTCACTTGCTCTGAATTCGTGAGATAAATATTTGCTGGTTTGATGTCGCGATGAATGATGTTCTTCTCGTGCGCTGCCTGTAAGGCGGCGCTGATCGCAAGAGCTATGCGCACTAAATCATCGACTCTCAGCTTCTTCTGTTCGGCTCTCAGTGTCGCCAGGTGATCACGCAGCGTTTCGCCCTCCAGGAACTCCATAACGAGTACAGGCTGGCTCTCATACTCCAGGACGTCGTAAATGGTGCAGATGTTGGGGTGGTTGAGGGCCGAAGCGGTGCGCGCCTCACGCTCGAAGCGGTGTAGTGCGACCGGGTCGCTTGCCAGCTCTTCCGGCAGGAACTTCAGCGCCACGCGACGATCCAGCTTCAGATCTTCCGCCGCATACACCATACCCATGCCGCCGCCGCCAATTACTTCCAGCACGCGGTAATGGGAAATCTTTTTCCCAGTCAGGCTAGTGCTTTTGGTTGGATTCCCCGCCTTTGAGCTGACGGGCGCGATAAAGCGATAGCCGTGGCGGGGAAGAGTCTCGATGAAGCGGGGCTGTTCTGCGGTGTCGTTGAGGACCCCTCGCAGCCGCTTTATCGCCTTGTTGAGGTTGCCTTCGAAGTCAACGAATACACCCGAGGCCCAGAGCCGGTTGACCAGCTCTTCGCGACTCACCATTTCCCCAGGTTTTTCCAGTAAGGCTGCGAGTATCTGGAAGCACTGGTTGGGCAACGGTTGCTTGTTGCCACCACACCATAGCTCGCCGGTGCGTAGATCAAGCGTGTACTCGGCGAACTGTACCTGCTGGCGAGATTCGACCGAAGTGGGCATGCGGGCTCCCCACTTGGCCGAAGTTTAACACCAGCGGCCTCGGACAGCAGCCGAAATCTCTGGCCCGTAAGCGTTTGAGCTCGCTCAACTTCGCGCGGCCATGCAAACGCGATGCAAAAGCCAGACGCCCGGTATGGACTTGCCTGGCGAATTGCCGCACAGTCGGAGTGAAAAACCGCCAGTGCGCGCATCGGGCTCTGCCGGAAAGCAGCGCCTTGGTTTTAAGTTCACCGCAGAAAGGAGATATCCATGCGTAGTCTTCGTATCGCATTCATCACCGCAGCTGCCGTGGCGATTCTGTCCGGCGCCGCGATCGCGCAGTCGCACTACACGTTCAGTCCGATCGCGAACCTCAACGACTATGCGGGCTACTTCGAACCCGCCACCATCACCAATCCCGGCGACGTCTTGTTCGCGCCGGCGATGCTCACCGGAGGCGAAGGCGTCCTGCTGTGGCATCATGGAACCATCACCACCATCGCGAAAGGCGGCCAGCCGACGCTCGATAACGGCCTATGCTGGCCCCTGACGACGCCCAGCGATTGCCCTTTTTTTGGTTACACCTTCTCACCCGTGCAAATGAACGATTCTGGCGATGTGGCGTTCGTCATGAGTCGTGACGGGATCAACAACATTCCGTCGCCTTTAGGGATCAACGCCGGCGTCTATCGCTATAATCGGCGCACGGGCATGGTTCCCGTCCTGCTTCCGGGAATGCCAGCCCCGGGCGGCGGCCGATTCTGGGGCTCCTTTTACTTCGTCAGCATCAACAACGATGGCGATATCTACGTTCCAGGCCTAGCCTGCACGACTGCGACGGTTTCCTATCCCACGCAGGCCTGTCCTGAGGGTCCCGGCGTGCTCGCTCAAGGTGTGTACAAGGCTAGCCCGAGAGGGCGCATCACTTCGGTAGTCCAACCGGGCGATGCCGCGCCCGGGGGAAGCTACTTCGATTTCACCAACGATCCGGCAGCAAACGAGAGAGGGGACGTGGCGTTTGCCGGTCACATATTCTCCGACACCTGCGTCAACCCCTTCTTGCTCGGCTGCTGGAATAGCGCGTTCCTGAAGGACGGTCGTTCGGGCAGGATCGTTCCCCTCGCTAGGATTGGCGACCGCTCGCCGGTGAACGGCAAGACCTACACTGCCGGCATTATTCCAATGCTTAACTCGGAGGGAGATGTCGCCTTTGTGGCCGATTTCTCCCCGGCAAATGACTTTTCTGACGACGCGGCACTGTTCTACAGCCACGGGAGGACAATCAAGGTCGCCGAGGTTGGAGACACTATGCCCGACGGCAAGACCCTGGCCAAAGTCGGACCGTACGGGCAGGACATTGCGATGAACAACGCGGGTGACGTCGTCTTTGATGCCACGCTCACCGACGGCACGCAGGCTCTCTACCTCTGGCGGCATGGGCGGCTTTCGCTGGTTGCGAGAACCGGGACGCAGACCCCTGCTGGCGCGATCTCCGATTTGGACGATTACGGCTGCGGTTTCGCATGCACTCAGCTGTGGATCAATGAGGCAGGCCGGATACTGTTCATGGCGCACTTCCAGGACGGCGGCGGCGCCCTGCTGGTAGCTACGCCGCGCTGAACAACAACCTTATTCCGAATCATTTCCGCCCAAGCTGAACGGGCTTGGGCGGGGTGATGACAGCTTTTCTGACTTAACAACACTTCCGCGATGACAATTTCTATTTCGGTTCGTTCTGTCCCTCAATGGAGCCGGTCTCTGCGGCCATCTCCGCGCTTGCCGCCGGCCGTTCGGAGTTGGCCGGAAACGGCAGCTAGGAAATTGCTTCGCAGAATGCGGGAAATGTTTACAAAAGGCCTTCCTTTCACATGGCCGTATAACGGCTTATCCACCATTTTGGCTTTCGAATGCGACACTCACTGGCACCGGGAACAATACCCGACTACACGTCCAAGTGACTTCTCCGAACAAGACTTCTGGCCTCCGTGAACAAGCAGTAACAGAAACACCAACTTGCGACCTCACCCAACGGGCTGCCACCCGGGATTACGTTCGAGTTGGGGATTTTGCGCCAGCTAGAGCCCGGAGTGGCCTGATCAACCTCATTTGGGCATGAACGAGAGCACGCCGACCACAGCGCTGGCCAGCACAAGCAGAGCAGGGTTGACTTTGTACTGGAGCAAGATCAATAGAACTCCAACCGCAATGCCTGCCGTTTCCACTCCGAAGATCGCCCCTTTCGCCATGGTGAAGCAGCCCGCCAGCAGAAGACCGATCGACACTGGCGCCAGCCCTTGCTGAATAGAAGTCCTCCAGGGCCAGTTCTCCAGCTTCTTCCAGGCGCGAGCGACAAGGAACGCCAGCACGGCCGTGGGACCGAAAAAAGCAATCAGTACCGCGATGGCGCCGAGTATTCCGCCCGCCCACTGCCCAATCACGACGATCATCATCATGTTAGGGCCAGGCGCCATCTGCCCCACGCTATACAAGTGGATGAGTTGCGGGAAGGTTAGCCACTTATGGACCTCAACGGTCAGGATCTTCATCTCGGGGAAGGCCGCCATTCCGCCGCCCACGGTGAGGATCGATAGATAGGAGAATACGCGAACAAGCGCTGGGATCTGGTTCATTGGGCCGCACTCTCCTTCTGGTGTTTGCGGGGTCGATGGAAAAGAATGGCTAGAATCCCGACCGCGACCAGCGTGCGTGGTACTCCAAGGTGCAGCCGGTTCACGGCAATCACCGTCATCGCCATGAACACGAAGTCAAACTTGCCGGAGAGCGACTTCTTGCTGAGCGACACAACCGTGGCCAGGATCAGGCCGACCGCCGCCGCTGCGACACCCTTCAACGCAGCCGTAATCCAGACGTGGTCACCGTGATGGTGGTAGAAGATGCCCACCGCGAACATCAGTAATCCGCCCGGCAGGCAGATGCCGAGAAGGCCGGCGATCGATCCCATTACGCCACGCAACTTCTCCCCGACCAACACCGCCATATTCGTTGCGTTTAGTCCGGGGAGGCTTTGGCTGATGGACAGCATCTCGACGAATTCCTTGTCGTCGATCCATTGCCGTTTGGTGACCAAGCTACCGCGGAGATAAGGCACCACACCTCCGAAGCTGGTCGCGCCGATGATAAGAAACTCCAGGAATATCTGCCATATGGAAACTGCTGCCGCTTTAGCAGCAGTTTTCCCGGGTTGAACTGCGGGTTTAGAAGCAGTATCAGTCATGGCTCACGACCGTGATTCCTTCGGTCGGACAAGAAGCTTGCGGATCATTCGTGTGACTTAGGTGGATTGCCTAGCAATCGGTACACGGTAGCCGTCTTGGTGGCGCCCAGGTTGATATAGTCTTCGGCGGCGTACTGCAGCGAGATGAAGAATGCTTCGGTACGGCGCAGTGCATCTTTGCTGAGTTTGTCGCGGTCCTGGAAGCGGAACTGATAAGCGAACTCGCCGATGAGCGGGCGGTGCTCGCCGCGGGTGCGCCAGATGGCAACGTTGGCCTTGCAGGTGAGGCCGTCGCCGAAATCGAGCAGCCCAATGTCCTGGAGGACTTCCTCGATGATGGTGTCGCTCACCAACTTGATCTTCTCTCCCGGCTGCTTCCTCACTCGGGCGAGCACCGGGAAGACCTGGACAACTGCATCCATGTCAAGCGCGCTTTCCTGGCCAATCCGGCTAATACCGATCGCGGAGCGCGGAAACTGTACGTTGTGGGAGAACAGCAGGCGGATGCCACCGAGCTTCTCCTTGAGCGGCAGGGCCTGGACCTTGAACTTGACGCGGTGATCGCCCAGGATGTTCGGCCGCATGTCAGTTTCCGCGCACATCTGCAAGTCGGGGTGCCGGAACTTGAAGACGATCTCGGGCTCGCCGATGGGGAAGCCGTCCTTGTAGGGGATTCGGCGGCGCAGAATGAAAGCGTTGTTGTACAAGCGGAAGTCATCGGTATCAACGAACAGCACTTCGCGGATCTTGACCGGCTGCTCTATGAAGCCTTCCGTTGTGTACTGTACGCCGTGCTCTTTGGCGGGCTCCTTAAAGACCTTGCCGAAGTCGAAGAAGCTCTCGCGCGAGTGGAACTTGTTGGGCCGCAGGATGAGCTTGCAGCAGATGTATTCGGGTTTATGGATGGGCATGCCGTCGGCATATTGGGCCGGCTTGAGCTGGGGAACGCGCCCCACCCAACTGGGGGTTACAGGTTCCCTCTTTCGCAGTTGTTTGCTGTCTTTGGGGCGGCTTGGTGCAGTTGCTGTGGCAGTTGGCATAGTCTTCCCCGATGGTGAATATTTGCTGGTATGAGGATTTTGCTTATGTGTTCTTTATACGCTAGCTGCAATTCCTATGGAATCTCCTGGCGCTTTCGCCCTCACCAGGTGGTGAACGGCTTGGCCACCAGATTTGCGTTGAAATACCTCGGATCGCCGGTTACTTCCTCCCCAATCCAGCCCGGTACTGTAACCGATTGATGTTCATCCTTCAGCTCGACTTCAGCAGTGATCAGGCCGCGGTTTTCACCCTCAAACTCATCCAGTTCCCACAACAGTCCGGCGTGCGATATACGATAACGGGTCTTCTCAATCAGTGGCCGTTCACAAAGTTGGTCAAGCATCTCATTCGCATCGGCCACTGGAATCTCATACTCGTACTCAGATCTGCTCGCGCCCACGGTAATGCCTTTGACGGTGAGGAATCCTTTGTCGCCTGCAATGCGTACGCGGACCGTGCGCTCTTTGACCGTACTGAGATATCCCTGGCGATAGCGTTTTCCCGCGTCCTGGCCTCGCCAGGTATTGTCCTTAACGAGGAACTTGCGCTCGATCTCTTTTCCCATGTGATTCTCTCCATACTATCGTGAGCCAGACGGGTCTCCCGACTAGCCAAGTGCGCGCTTGATCTCGCGTATGTAGCTGGTGTTGACCTCCCTAACGCCCAGTTCCCCAACCAATTTCAGTACGGCATCAGGATCGACCGATTCCACAGCCACGGTGTCTCGCGGTACACCGTTGAGCGTGATCTGAGCGTACTCGGTCGCACACGCCCCTATGCTGAATTGATATCGCGTCTTGGAAACATCAACGATGGTGATTCTCGGCTCCGCTCGCATTACATCGCCTAGAAATTCGTCCAAAATGTATTCTGACTTTGTCAGGACCGGGGGTGGAAGCTCAAGGCTGGGAAAGACCTGTGTGGCTATGACAGAACTCTCCAGCGGAAATCCGGCTTTCAGGACAGGTTTCCACTGTTCCAATCCCCGATCTCCCGCCACCAGGAGTTTGATGTCCATCAGAGCGGCCCGGATCTTGGCATTACACTTGTCGGTTGTAGCGGAGACCAGATAAGTTTCCAGGCTAACCGTCTCCTTCGGCGAAGCCAGACGCTCGAGCTTTTCTCGTATGGGCGTAAGCGTCTCCGCCCATACACGAAATTCATATCGTGGCTTGATCTCTGACATGGCAATCCGAGTGAACCGGGGAATCAGAACAAGTATAGGGCATCGCGGGCAGAATCAAAGATCGCCGCCGTTTCGCTTCGTGCGTTGTCAGATCCGTTTTCACTTGATGAAGACTCGTCTTCTCGTGAACTGACCTAGTTGAGTCGATCCTCGAAGAACATCTTGGCTGTCCAGAGAATTATTCCCGTGTCTGGGGCGACTCTGAATGCATGGGCTAAGACGGACTCCCGTCGGCGCGGGTACGGTCGGAGGCACGACCAGGTGCACGGAGCCTCAACACAAGCGGTAGATCGAAAGAAGGTCGGTATTCCGCTCGATCATCCAGTCGCCGCACGGTCCATTCAAGCTTCCTTTGCTTGGGTGAAATTTTGTTTGAGCCTCAAGAATGCCTGTGCGTGTGAATCTTTTCCGATCAATGGGCCGCACCGTCGAACCAGGCGGCGCTCATCGTCGGTCACCAAGAACTGAGCATGGCAAAGGCAAAACTTCGATCCTGCTCTTTGTCTTCCCCTGGGGAAGCCCGGAATTATCTTGACACTGCGCTGAAGTGTGCCTCCACCCGATCCGACTCGTTAATTCAGAAATATCGTCTCAGGTGCGTACACACCCGTTCTTGCAAAGCGTTCGCAGAACTTCCGCCTTGCAGATGGCCAAGCCGCAGATTACTCCCCACAATTCGGCCAGCATCCGGTGAGGCACGTCACGCCAACGTGACGTATAACGCCCTATGCGCGGATTTGGATTTTGGCCAGTTGTCCCCAAGCTGGCTGGTGGGAATTTGGAAATTCCGCTAGGCGATTGCTTCCGATTCCGGCCGCATATGAGTAGGTGAGTACCACAGTGATGGCTGTTCGACTTTGACCAAAATTTGACCAACACAGTCGGCTAAGGCCCGACATAGCCCAACAAAGCCAACCGTTGGTCTCGCTCGACGCCCGAGCTCCGAAAAACATAGTCGTAGTCGCGATGGCCAATAAGCTGGCGCGCATCGCCTGGGCTGTGCTGTCCAGCGGAGAAGATTACAAACCAGCCAGCAACCAGCTCAAAGCAGCATGAATAAGCGCGGAAAAGACGCCTTACGGCTTGGAAGCGCTAACGCGCTCCCACTTTACCGCACTACGGCTACGGCTTGAACTTACCCACCGAGGTCTGCAAAGGAACAGCAAGGACGAAGGAACAGTCACAACGGCATGTCTCCAGCCTGGGAGACGAGAATGGTCTCGAAAGAGCAACCGACCGACTCATAAGGACAGACATGCGCGCAACTCATCATGGCCAGGAGAACTGATCTCCATTACAGGCCGAATACATTTGCGCAGACTTGCCTCCCGCCCTCGACTCTTCTTGCAGTCGTGCGGCGGACCATACATTCTCGCTCATATTGATAGGTTCCGGATGGCCGACAGTTTGGAAGTTAGCCAGACGGAAGAGCGGAGCACATTGACTGACCGGTACCCGCGTCCTATCATCAGGCACCCGTTCAACTCTGGTCAGACATGATCGAGACGACGATCTCGCAAATTCTGCCCTTACGACAAATAGCTGCGATGGCACTTTCATGACGTTCTGTGCATTTCCTGACCCTTGGGAATTTTCACATTCGCGCTCGGAGCTTTGTGATACAGTACTCGGCCATCCTTTCGGAAGAGCCGCGCAATGAACGAAGACCGGAATGTTTATGAAATCCACGGTACCGTAACTGGGCGCAAAGGTTTGCCCCTGCGCGATGCGCGCGTAGTGGCCTGGTGGCAGCAGATTCGCGACCGAAGAGAACTGGCCGCAGGGGTGACTTCAGAGGACGGCCGCTATCGACTGAGATATACAGTCCCGGAGGAGTTGCCGGCGCCCCTTCTTCTGGTAGTCGAAGCGCATTCAGAAAAGCTCGACGCGCCTCTCGTTTCCCCGCTGACCAAAGCACAGCCGCGACTGATTGTGAACCTCAGTTACGAACCGGCCGATCAGTCGGAGTGGGCCACGCTGGTGCGCGCCATCGAGCCGGTTGCTGGTCGTTTAAGGCTGGACGAGCTTGTAGAAGACGCCACGCACCAGGACCTTTCCTTCCTGGCACAAGAGCTGAATCGAAATACCGAAGACGTGATGCAAGTCGCGTTATCGGCGCGGCTCGAAGCCGCGTTTAAGGTCCCCGCGCCTGTCTTCTACGCATTCCTCCGCCAGCGGATTCCGGCGGCCTTGCCCAGTCCACTTCTTGACGCGAGCCAAAACTTTACCCTGATCGCCGCACTGCTGCAGAACGTTGCTTCCCTCATCTTTGCTTTGTCGGTGGAGGTCCAGACCGATGCTCTTACGGCCGCTGTTGCTCTGGACATCATTGGCCCCCAGTTCACCCAGCAGATTCCGGAACTGGTGGCAACGCTGCAGCAGTTGCGCGGCACCGACCTCCTGAACCAAACGTATCTCGTGGGGAATACAACGCTTGCGCAACTGCTTGACGTTGCAGCCCTGCCCGCTGAGAAGCAGCAGACCTTCGCCCAGGCGCTGGCGACCAACAACCAGTCGATGCGCAATTTCTGGCGAACTCTGGGTGACGGCAAGCATGGGTTTACGGCTGCTGAGGCTTCGGCGATCGAGCGCACGTTGTCGATCGGCGCTTTCGTCAAGAACTTCGTGCCGCTGATCCAGAAGATCGCAGCCGGCTTCACTTCAGGAACCTACACCACGCTCCCGGACCTCGCCCGCCTGACTTTGCGGAACTGGGTCCAACTCGTCAATGAAACGGGCGCGCCACCCAATATCAATGCTGCCGGAGGGCTCACGCCAGCCGAAGTGTTCGCGGCCGTCATCTATACGCGCATCACGCGCGCCTACCCGACAGCCGCTCTTTCGAGCCGCATAGCGAGCAGCGCGCTGGTTCCCGCGGAACAGCAGGCGCCGCTCGAGCGGTTCTTCCAGAACAATCCCGACCTCGAATTGATCAAGTACAACATACCTGTCTATCTGGTCGGCAAGGGTGATGCGGCATTCGCCGGCATCAGTGAAGCGGACCAGGTGGCGGTTGTTAGCCACGCCCGGAGTTTCCAGCGTGTGCTGCGCGTTGCCCCTAACACGGATGCTGCCAGCTCGCTGCTGAAGATCGGGATTAAGTCGGCAACACAAATCAGCAGCCTGGGCGAGCAACAATTCTTCAACAAGGCGACGGCCGCAGGCTTGACGAAGCCGGAAGCGAACCAGGTATTTCAAGCTGCTCAACAGCGCTACGCCAGTCTGGTCTCTCTCTATCTTCGTCTCAATGCCGACTCTCTTGGTGTTTTACCCAAGGCGATTGCCCAGCTCTCGGGGCTCAACGGCCTGGCCCAGGGCGCGATCGAGAAAGACCAGTCGCTCGCTGTGCTGTTCGGTTCGCAGGATTACTGCGCCACCGATGACTGCACATCGATACTCAGTCCGGCAGCATACCTGTGTGATCTGCTGCTATGGCTGCGCAACCATCAACAGGTGGGAGAAACGGTGCTGGATGTCTTGGACTCCCGCCGTCCCGATATTCGTCACCTGCTGCTGAACTGTCCCAATACGGATACCGAGCTTCCATACATCGATCTCGTGATCGAGTTGCTGGCTGACAAGATCAGCCCTCCCGTCGATGCGCTTCTGACTTCGTTCATACAGAAAGCGCTGCAGGACGGCACCGCCTACTACTACATCGTGACTGCGGTCAACGCCATGGGCGAGAGTGCCGCTTCGGCCGAGGTGTCGGCGACACCCATTGCGGCGGGCGCTCCTCCGGCAGCTCCGGGGGGAGTTTCGGCGGCCACGGGCAATTCGCTGGTTACCATAAGTTGGAACCCTGTCGCAGGAGCAGCGAGCTATAACATCTACTGGTCCACGACGCCGGGAGTTACGACCGCGACCGGCACAAAAATCCAGAATGCCGCCAGGCCCTACGTCCAAACCGGGCTGACAAACGGGACGACTTACTACTACATCGTGACGGCGGTGAATGCCGCGGGAGAGAGTGCGGCGTCGGCGCAGGTTTCCGCAGCGCCGGCCTTCCCAGTCAGCGTACCTGCTGCCCCTGCCGGTGTGATAGCGACGCCAGGAGATACGCAGGTCACGATTACATGGAATGCCGTGCCCGGGGCGGACAGTTACAACCTTTACTGGTTGACTTCTTCGGGCGTCACTACTTCGACCGGAAACCGCATTCCGGGCGTAACCAGCCCTTATCTTCAGACGGCGCTGGTTGATGGCACTCAGTACTTCTATATCGTGACCGCGGTGAACAGCGTAGGAGAGAGTGCTGCTTCGGCGCAGGCTTCGGCGACGCCCGCGCCGGCTGCTGCTGTACCGAATGCTCCGGCAGGACTGGCGGCGGTAGCTGGAGACTCGCAGCTCGCGCTAAGTTGGAGCGCTGTTGCGGGCGCGACCAGCTACAACATCTATTGGTCGACAACCCCCGGCGTCACCACCACCACGGGGACCAGAATTGCGGGTCGCCAAAATCCGAAGTGGAAGCAAACTTCGGCAAACAAGACGGCGGCTGAGCTTGCTGCCGCCCCGGAATACTTCAACCAGGCTGCCTTCAGCGTTCTGTTCGGAGCCAACTATCCATTCTCGCTGCCGTACAGCGCGGGACTGGATGAACTGAGAACTTACTTACAACAATGGAAAGTGCCCCTCTGGCAGCTGCGACAGGCGCTGTTGCCGCTCACCGGAGTTACTGTCAACCAGAAGGCGGCTGTGGCCGCGGAGCGCTTTGGCATCCCGCTTCATGGACAGGACCTCATGCTCAATCCCAACTTCGTTCCAAGGAACGTAGCTTGGAATACGGGCGCGCAGGACCCGGTAAATGTGCTGGTTCCGTTGACCCCGGGGTCCTCAAATCCAGCGCAATTGGCTTTTCTCCCCGCCGCTGGGATCAGCTACGAGCAATTACTCGAGTTGTTGGAACTCTCCTGGGTCCAGGGCGGAGCCGGTGTCTTCATACAGGGCATCACCGATTCCTGTGACACCTCTGCGGAGAGCCTCTCACCTTCACCGCTTGACACCGGATTTCTGGATCGGGCGCATCGCTTCCTGAGGCTGTGGAATAGCGCAGGATACAAAATGTGGGAGCTTGACCTGCTGCTGCGCTCAGCCGCAGTAGCGAATGGGACGCTGGATGCCAACGGACTTGCCGCGCTGTTCTCGTTCCGGCAACTTCAAGATGCGACCGGGTTGGCAGTCGACCAGCAGCTCGCGTTTTATCAGGATATCGACACCTCAAAGCATCGCGATCCCGACGGGACAACCACGGTCCCGCTCTATGCCCGGATTTTTCTCAACCCCAGCGTAACTTCGGTTGTCCCTGATCCCGACCTCGATGTGCTGCCTTCGGGTGGCACAGTTTCGGATTTGAACCTGCTCGACCATGCGCCCACTTTGCAGGCGGCACTCGGAGTCTCCGCCTCTGACTTATCCACGCTCATTGCGCTCACCACCCCGACCGAAACGACGCTGGCGGCAGCGATCACGGATACGCAAAATTCGATCACCGTGGCTAGCGACGCCGGATTTCCGGCGCCCAACTTCTATGTATCCATAGGAGGCGAGAGTCTTCTCGTTACCGGGGTGAGTGGCGGGGGGAACACCACATGGGCCGTCTCTCGCGGACAGAAGGGAACAAGCGGCACAGCCGCCGGCATGGGAGCAACCGTTGCTTTCTACCCGCTGACCATTGCGAATCTGAGCCTCATCTACCGGGTAAGCGCGCTGGCGACGACGGCAAAATATTCGATTCCGAATCTGATCGCGCTTGCGCAACTTCTGAATCCTGGAGCGGCAAATCCGGCAGCCGCACTGGCGCCACTATTTGCATCGCCCGTGGCGACTCTCACGTTACTTTCGCAGGCAAAGTCGATTCTGCAGTCTGGCATCAGTTTGGACAGCCTGACCTATCTGCTGACGCCGCCCCTCGCAACCACGCTTGCTGCCCCAATCGGTGCGGCGGATCCAACCTTGACGGTCACCAGTGCCGCCGGGTTCCCTTCTCCTGACTTCTACATCTCCATCGGATCCGAAGTGCTGCAAGTGACGGCGGTCGGGGGCATCGGCAATACGACCTGGACAGTTTTGCGCGGACAGCAGGGCACGACCGGTACCACCGCACTCGCCGGCGCCTCGGTCGAGTTGGGCGGTGGATGGGTGACGAGCAGCCAGATGACGCCAGCGAATATCGCCGCCACTCTTGCTGCTGTCCAGCAGGCTATCGCCAACCTTCCTACCATCCTTACCTCCCCGATCACCGCCGCCGACACCACTCTGACAGTGGCGAGCGATGCCAATTTTCCTCCGCCGAACTTCTACGTTTCCATCGGCGCTGAAATCCTGCTGGTGACCGGCGTCAGCGGAAACGACAGCACCACGTGGACGGTATTACGCGCACAACAGGGCACGACAGCGGCTTCCGCGGTGAGCGGCGCCGACGTGACTTCGGCTCCGGCAGCTACCGTTCTTGCCGCCCCGTTATCTGACTCTGCGACAAGCCTTAACGTAAACAGCGACACCGGCTTTCCTCCACCCAACTTTTATATTTCGATCGGCTCCGAGATTCTGCTTGTAACTGCCGTCGGCGGTATCGGCAACACCACCTGGACGGTGCAGCGCGGTCAGCAAAATACAACGGCCGCAGCCTCTCCGTCAGGAGCGAGCGTCATTCCTTCAGGCGCGAACCTCAACGGCAGCATCATTACGGCGGTAGCGAGCAACGCGCATACCGCAAACAATTCCGGACTTGCCAACGACGTAACCTCGATCATTCTGAACACTCTGCAGGTTCCAGGGACCGGCTTGACCCTGTTATCGGTGCTGGAAGATCCGATGTTTACCGGTTCCAAGGATTCGCTCACAGCGGAGAATTTCCCGAACCAGTTCCTCGCAATCCAGTTGTTTGACAAAGCCGGGGTGTTGGTTCGCGGAGTCAGGCTGGTGGCGAGCGATTTGAAGTGGCTGCTTAGCTTTGCGTCGGTATACCGCGGACTTGATTTTACCCAGCTTCCAGTCACACCTGCTCAGGCGCCGTTGAACCTGTCATCCTTGCTGACCACGCTGCTGCTGATCAAGCTTGCCCGCCTGTGGACTTCGGCAGCTCCTCAATTGGCAGTGCAAACGCTTTACGATCTCATCGCAGGTATCCAATCGGGAAGCCTGGCCACCGAGGCGGCAACCCAGGCCGCACTGGCTTCGATCACAGGCTGGCCGCTGACTGACATTGCCGCCTTTTGCGCTGCGATGGGGTTTGCTTTCCCGGCGACCTACACTCAGCCCGCTGCCTACGACGGCGTACGAAACCTCGAAGCCATGGCCGATTCCGCGGGAGCCAGCGGCGCACAAATGGTTTCGTGGGGAACCATCCCGCCCGACGAGGTTACGGCGGAGGCCATGGCGGCCGGAGCCCTGGCAGTCCTCAAGTCCCAGCAAGCTTCCAATGCCGCCTGGCTCACGATAGCTCCGGGAATCATGAATCCCATTCGGGATCGCCGGTCAACCGCGCTGCAGTCTTACCTGATTGGCCAACGTGACAGTTCCGGAAACCTCATTTACGGCGATCCCGACGGCTTATTCGACTACTTCCTGATTGATACCCAGATGACCTCCTGCCAGGTCACCTCGCGGGTGGTGCAGGCCTACATCGCCGTGCAGACGTTCGTGGAGCGATGCTTGCTCAACCTCGAAGCTCCTGGCGTCGTGATCGATCCCAACGACACAACCTGGAGCGAATGGCAGTGGAGAAGCCGCTATCGCATATGGGAAGCCAATCGGGAAGTTTTCCTGTATCCGGAAAATTGGCTGATTGAATCGCAACGGCCGAACCGTACTGAGATTTTCCAGAAACTCGAGCAGGAAGTTCACCAAGGTCAGAGTACCAGCGACTACCTCGAGACCGTAGTGCTCAACTATATCGATCGACTGGACGGCTTGTCACACCTGCTGGTAACAGGAACATGTGAGGACCCGGCGAGCGGCGATATTTACGTAGTAGCGCGCACCATTGCGGATCCCCCAGTGTTTTATTACCGAAGCTATTCGCTGGGCGACTGGAGTGGATGGGTGCAAGTCCCGCTCGACATCAAGGCACATCAGGCTGTACCAGCGCTCTTTCGCGGTCAGCTGTGCTTGTTCTGGATGCAAGTGAACGTCTCGAACGAGCCGCAACAGCCGGTATCGGCAGCACAGCAGTCCAGCAATCCTCCGCACCAAAGTGCCGACCGCTATGTCACCCTGGCGGTATACTTCAGCGTTTTCAGAAACAATACCTGGGCTCCGGCGCAGGCTGCCAAGGGCAAGTTATTCGATAAGCCAATCTTTGACGCAACCAGCCAGCCGACTGATGTCAAAAGTATCGAAGCGTTATATACGATCAAGACGCAGAGTCAGCCACCTAAACCTGGGATAGGTGCAACCCTCTTCGTTGACGTGTTCCGCCTCGGCAATTTTTCGATCAAGAATCTCTACAACGAGCCTCACGATCCCCTGAATTACCAGATTACTGGAATCGATAATTCGGTTGCCGTTCATCTCGGGCGGGCTGTCTTCGACGGGCGCTTCAGCGATATTGAGTTGCAAAACCTGCTGGTGCCGCAGATGTTCGAGAACATCCTCAATCCACCCTGGTATACATTCCACCTGCTTAGCCGTGCCCAGACGACCTATGGTGCAGATGCCGAACCGCTGCTGACGTTGGATGCACCAGATCCCAGCCTGGCCAGCGAACCCGGCCTCAGGCCGGAGGCGGGGGCATTGTGTGCGTTTCCCAATCCGAACAAGGGATCAGTACAGAATATGCAGTTGACCTTCACCTCAGCCGGCGCTTTGGAGCAGAATGTAGGTCCTTTACTGAACACCGCCCAGGTGCCCTTGCGGGTGGTGGCGCCCAATAGTGATTTGAATTTTGATCCGGCTTCTTACTTCTTTTTCCAGGACAATCGGCGCTGCTACTGGGTAGAAAGCCAGAAGTTCTATTGGACAGGAAGCATGTGGTCGCCCGTAGTTCCATCCAGCCCTGCCAGCACTCCCTTCGAGGTGCGGTATTGGTTTCATGTTTTCTATCATCCGTTCACGCGCCTGTTCTGGCATCAATTGTCCGGTGGAGGATTCGAGGACCTGTACAACGTTAACCTCCAGCAAAATCCCGATCAAATCGATAGCAGCGGAAGCGATATCTTCAGCTTCAACAGCAACTATGCCCCAACCTTCAGGGTCACGTGGGACCATGACGATGTTACCGCACAAGACCGGCAGTTCCTGGACTTCAGGCGGGGAGCCAGTTCTTCTGTCTACAATTGGGAGCTTTTCTACCACATCCCAAACTATATCGCGCTGCTACTCAGCCAGAACCAGCAGTTCGAGGACTCTCGAACCTGGTATCAATACATATTCAATCCCACCCGCCAAGGCAGTGATCCTGTCCCGCAGCGCTTCTGGATACCGAAGCCGCTGCACAACCTGACGACTTCACAAATCCTCAGCCAGGAAATCAATAATCTGTTGCAGGAGATAAACCAGGGCGATCCGTCGATGCTCCAGCAGGTCCAGGAATGGCAGGCCGATCCCTTCAATCCCTTTTTGCTGGCCGACCTGCGGCTGGGCGTGCCCTATATGAAGTCGACGGTGATGGCCTATTTGGATAATCTCATTGCGTGGGGCGACAATCTCTTCTCCAGTGAATCACGCGAAGCGCTGAGCGAGGCAACTCTACTCTATGTGGTTGCCGCGGAAATTCTCGGGCCCACTCCCATCGCCATCACTCCGACACAACACGCGGACCAGTCGTTTGACCAGTTAGAGCCGGCGCTGGATGCGTTCGCCAATGCGCTGGTTGAGATCGAGAATGTAATCGGCGGCGCGGGCGGCGGAGGCGGAGGCGGCGGAAATGGTGGAGTGCCACTGCCCCAGACCTTTTATTTCAAGATTCCGCCCAATCAGAAACTGCTGGGCTATTGGACTACGGTCGGCAATCGCCTGTTCAAGATGCGGCATTGCCAGAGCATCAGCGGCGCCCCGCTGCAACTGGCGCTCTTCGATGCGCCGATCGATCCGGGTCTTCTGATTGCGGCCCAAGCTGCGGGAGTCGATCTTTCCAGCGTGCTCTTCAATATTTTCTCTCCACTGCCAAATTACAGGTTCACGGCACTGTACCCGGTGGCGCTGGATTTTGTGAATGCGGTGCGCGCCTATGGTGCGCTTCTGTTAGCGGCCCTGGAGAAAAGTGATGGCGACCAGCTTGCCACCCTGCTGGCGAACAACCAGATGCAACTGCTGACCGATGCTGACCAAATCTTCCAATGGCAGGTGGATCAGGCCCAGAATACTATCGACGCCCTGAATATTAACCTGCAGCTTGGGCAGCAGCGATCCAGCTACTACCTCGACCAAAGCCTCAATTACCCCAACACCGCGGAAGGAGTTGGCATTAGTCTTGCCAGCGCCGCATTAACGCTGAACTACAGCATTGCCATCGCCTATGCAATAGCAGCGGGTGCACATCTCGTACCGTTCTTCACCTTCGGTGCGTCCGGCTTTGGCGGCTCACCGCAAGCCAATGCAGGGACGGGCGGAAAACCGTTTGGCGATTCTTTCGAAGCCGGCGCTGCCGCCAGCAAGGCCATCGCCGATGCCATCGATAAAACGGCGCTGCTCTGCAATAACATCGGTAAGTACGCTCATTCCAGTGACGACTTCTTCGAGAAGTGGCAAGAGCAGCAGACCGATCTCAGTCACACCCAGCAACAAATCGCGGGTGCGCAAATCGCCCTCGAAATCGCCCAGCAGAACCAGGCCAACCACCAGGCGCAAGAGCAGCTGCTGCAAAACCAGATCGACTTCCTTACGGGCAAATTTACGAACCAGGATCTTTACGACTGGATGGTAGGCCAGCTTTCTACAACGTACTTCCAGAGCTACCAGCTCGCCTACCAAATGTGTAAGGCGGTGGAGCGCTGCTATCAATTTGAATTGGGAAGCCAGGATACCTTTGTGCAGTTCGGGTATTGGGACAGCTTGCACAAGGGGCTGCTCGCCGGAGAAACGCTAAACCACGATCTCCGTAGTATGCAATCGTCGTATCTGCAAGAGAATTCCCGCCGCTACGAACTCAGCCGGTATGTCTCCCTGGGCGTATTGGCTCCGGCAGCGCTGCAACAATTGCTGGTAACGGGTTCCTGCGACTTCACCCTGCCGGAGTCGCTCTTCGACAACGACTATCCCGGCCACTACAATCGCCGGCTGACACGAGTCAGCATGACAGTGGTGTATCCGAGTCCCGGGAAGTTCGACAACGTCAAAGCTACCTTGACTCTGCTGGCCAACCAGGTCCGGGTTTCCACCGACACAACTGCCGGCTATCCCGAGAATCCTGTTGGTTCCGATTCGCGGTTCGCCTACAACTATGCCGCCGTGCCGCAAAAGATCGCGATGGGAAATGCGCAGGATGATCCCGGACTATTCGTGACCGCAATCGCAAGTAACATTGTCGATCCCCGCTACCTGCCGTTTGAAAATGCCGGTGCAATCAGCTCTTGGCACCTGGAGTTGCCCGCCGCGACGAATGAGATCGACTTATCCACGGTTGGTGACGTCATGCTTCATCTCTACTACACGGGGCTCGACGGTGGATCACTGTTCCAGCAAACAGTTCAGGCAAACAACACTGCCAATCTGCCAACTTCCGGGATCAAAGTATTCAGCGCGCAAAACGACTTCACCGCTCCGCCCGTCAGTCCGTCAACGCCATACCCGCTTACGCCGTGGCAGGCCTTCATAAGCAAGCCGTTCGCTACAACTACGACCCTGACAACCCCGATCACACCCGCTCAAACGGTCATCAGTGTCGCAAGCGACTCAGGCTTTCCGGCGCCTCCGTTCTTCGTAAACATCGGAGACGAGATTTTGCAGGTGACTGCCGTGTCCGGCAGCAGCAGTACCACCTGGACCGTAGCCCGCGCCCAACAGGGCACCACGGCGCAACCGGCGGCAGAGGAGCCGATCATCCTGCTCCCCTCCGGTATCGGCAGCCAGGTATTCACAGTGCAAATTCTGCCGGCGAAATTCCCGCCATGGACCCGCGGAAAGACCATCACGGTCACGAGCATTACGGTAATTACAGTGTCCTGGCCTGCAGGCGTGTCTTTCGTTTTGGCGCCGCTGCCGCCTTTGCCCACCGCAACGATAAACCTTACGCCGGTGGCCGGCGTGAGCGAACCTAATGTATGCTCGGGCACCATCAGCGGACTAAGCCTGCCTTTGGGAACCTGGAGTTTCCAGTTGCAGAAGCTAGGCGCCTCCGACTTTCATTCACTTACGAAGAACGATATCGGAGACATTCTTCTGCTGCTGAGCTATAACTTGAGCTAGAAATGTCATCTGGTGGGCCGACATCGCCGCAAACGAATCGGATACTTTCCGAGGGCCCGATTCCGCAACTACCTTCATTGGTGGAGCGCACGATGCGGCGCTTGATTCGCGCTTTTGCGCCGGAGCGAATCCTGTTGTTTGGTTCTTATGCCAAAGGAATGATGGACTCCAACAGCGACATCGACCTGCTTCTCATCGTCAGGGCTCCGAGCGCGGCATCGTCGATGTTGCGGCGCGCCCGCCAGCTTGCGGCAGACTGCTTTCCGCCTGTGGATGTGGTTTTCGCGTCACCGGAAGAAGTAAGTGACGCCGCGAATGCGAAATCGCCGTTCCTGTCCTCGATACTGGCCAGCGGTATCACGGCCTACATTGCGGCCGATGAGGCAGGCAGAGACTGTCACCGAGGATAAAAGTAACTGCGCAGTCTCACAAAGGAAATACGCTGACCCCGGAAAAATAGAGCTTCGACAACCCGAGAATCGCCGAATTTCGCCAAGTTTTACCAAGTCCCAGCTCTGGTTCGGGATCCAGGTACTCGGGCCTAAAGTGGTATAGATAGGCTGATTGCTTCCAACAATTTACAAACTGCGAACGATTGCCCTTATCGGCCTGATCCCCCTTCAGATGCTCGCTCTTGGTGCTGCCCGCGCTTCGTTGCAGGCCAGAAACGGACTTGTCGGAGGTTGCTCCTTTTAAATCGGCCTATGGTTTACGAATGCTTTCCTTTCATCTGGCCGTATAACGCCCATATCGGACAATCGACCTAGAAACCTGCTGCCGGCTTGCCGGCCCAGGTAATAATGGACGTTATCATTAACGATAACGACCAACCCGATGACGGATGTCTTTTCGCCGTTGTCCGGTAGGCCAGAACGTTTTCCAGTGTAGAACCGCAAAGGGAGATGCTGGGTGCCGGGCATTTTCCCCGCTTGCCCAATTACCCTCGCGGATGTGCCCAGCTAAGTGTTTGATGTTGTGAGTCCAGAAATCGCAGCGTTCACTTGCCCAGCAACACTAGAGACTGTTGAAAAACTAGCGGAGAGTGGTGAGATCTGGGCGGGGACGGCCTAGCTCAGAGTTTCCCTGCGGGTTTAGTTGCTTGCCGTGAGCCCATCTCGCTTCACCCGAGCTGCACGAGTGTAGT
>Ga0335085_10003275_pt1 | contig 28336 bp, 28 predicted proteins | sample Lox_Sample_45_FD_206712 | JGI IMG/M metagenome (GOLD analysis project Ga0335085, IMG submission 206712) | Soil microbial communities from Loxahatchee National Wildlife Refuge, Florida, United States - Lox_Sample_4.5 | ecosystem: Environmental > Terrestrial > Soil > Wetlands | place: USA... | reverse complement strand
CTTGCTCAGCAGCCAAACGCGGGGCGATTGGGTCGAACTCAGCGCCGCCGGATCATGGACCGCCGAATATGCTGGTGCGATCGAGCCGCAGGTGGACGCTGCTACGCGCGGCGTGACGGCACGCAGCGTCGCGATCAACATTGCCCGCATTGATTATCTAGACACCTATGGCGCATGGCTCATCGAGCGCACGCTGCGCAGCTGGATAAGCCAGGGGCGAGAAGCGCGTCTCGTCGGATTGCGTGAAGATTATCGGGGTCTTTTCGATAAAGTTCATGCCGGAACACAGACGCTGCCGCCACCGCCTCGCAAGCCGAACAGCATCGTTGCAACGCTTGAAAGCGTCGGAAGGACAATGGCAACGGTGGGCAGTGATCTTGCTTTGCTGGCGCAAATGCTTGGTTCGCTGATCGTCGCACTCAAGCGCGTGGCATTGCGGCCGACAAGTTTTCGTTTCACGTCAATGGTGCATCAGCTCGAGCGCGTCGGCTGGCGCGCAGTGCCAATCATCCTCCTGATCACCGTATTGATCGGGGCCATACTCGCGCAGCAGGGCATTTTCCATTTTCGCAAGTTTGGGGCGGACATCTACGTCATCGACATGGTCGGCGTCTTGGTATTGCGCGAGATCGGCGTGCTGATTGTTTGCATCATGGTCGCCGGCCGCTCCGGGAGTTCCTACACGGCCGAACTTGGAGCCATGCGCATGCGCGAGGAAGTCGATGCCCTGCGCACGATGGGCTTTGATCCCATAGAAGTTCTCATTCTGCCGCGCATCCTGGCCTTGGTCATTGCGGTGCCGATTCTCACCTTCCTCGGATCGATGGCCGCGCTCTATGGCGGCGGCCTCGTGTCGTGGCTTTATGGGGGCATCCAGCCAGAAGTTTTTTTAGCCCGCCTCCGCGAGGCAGTCACGGGTACCACGTTCGAGGTGGGGATGATCAAGGCGCCCTTTATGGCGCTGGTGATCGGCGTCGTAGCCTGCGTCGAAGGATTGCAGGTGCAGGGCAGCGCCGAGTCGCTCGGCGAGAAAACAACAAATTCCGTGGTCAAGTCCATCTTTCTGGTGATCGTGCTCGACGGCATTTTCGCTATGTTCTTTGCTTCGATCGGAATGTGACATGGCAAAGGATCCCGTCATTGAGGTGCGTGATCTGGTTGTCGAATTGAAACACCACCGGATCCTCAATGGCGTTACGCTCGACGTTTATCGCGGTGAGATTCTGGGATTTGTTGGCGCTTCGGGTGCGGGCAAGTCGGTTCTCACGCGCACGATCCTCGGGCTGCTGCCGAAACTGGAGGGGCGAATCAATGTTTTTGGCGTCAACCTCGATGAGGCTGGCGAGATGCAACGGCAGGAGATCGAGCGGCGCTGGGGCATCCTGTTCCAGCAAGGCGCGTTGTTTTCTTCGCTAACCGTTGGCGAAAATGTCGAATTTCCTATCCGAGAATATCTTGATGTCTCGGACCGCCTGATGACCGAAATAGCGATAACAAAACTGGAAATGGTCGGGTTGAAGCCGGACGTATACCGAAAGTTCCCTTCGGAACTTTCGGGCGGCATGATCAAGCGCGTCGCGCTTGCCCGGGCACTGGCGCTCGATCCGGAAATCCTCTTCCTGGACGAGCCAACATCGGGGCTCGATCCGATCAGTGCCGGCGATTTCGATCAGCTAATTCTGACTTTACAGCAGGTTTCGTCGATGGCTGTATTTATGGTAACCCATGACCTCGACAGCCTGCATACGATCTGCGATCGAATCGCCGTTCTCGGTGATGGAAAAATCATTGAAGCCGGCACCATGGATACGATGTTGGCATCGCAGCATCCATGGCTGAAGGCCTACTTCCACGGCGTGCGCGCCAGGGCAGGCCTGCAAGCTGCGGCTAGGAAATAACGGAGCAGGGTGATGGAGAGAAAAGCGCACTACGCACTGATCGGATTGTTCACGTTCGCCGTGGTCGCGGGCGCCTTTGGCTTTATCTTCTGGCTGCATCACTCGTCCGGCAAGAAACAGGCCGTTGCATATCGCGTGATCTTTGACAGTTCGGTGTCGGGATTGCAGGTGGGCGGTAACGTTCTCTTCAATGGTATCCGCGTCGGAGAAGTTACCAATTTGCGACTCGATCCGGAAAAACCATCGCAAGTCATCGCGTTGCTGGCGGTCAACAAGGCAACGCCGATCCGCTCCGACACGCGTGTGGGCCTTGAATTCGCCGGCTTGACCGGCGTCGCCTCGGTGTCTCTCAAGGGCGTCTCGGCGACCACGCCGCTGATTGAACGGGAAGAGGGCGAACCGCCCACCTTGAAGGCCGATCCAAGCGCCAGTCAGGACATGATGCAGGCCGCGCGTGAGGTGCTGAACAAGGCGGAAGAGGTCATCGCCGCCAACCAGGAAGCGTTGCATCAGGCGATTACGGATATTGCCACGTTTAGCGCTTCGCTCGCGCGCAATACCGACAATGTCGACTCGATCATGAATACCACCCGCGAAGCGATGAGCAATGCGAAGGAGGCAACCGCTTCGGCGCGCACGCTTATCGACAACCTGGACAAGCGCACCGATGACATCACGATCGGCGTCAACAAGATGACCGCTACGGCGACGCGGCAGATCGAGATCGCGGGCAAGGCGATTACCGACCTCGCGCACAATCCGCAGCGAATTTTGTTTGGCGGCAGCACCGCCACCACCAGTGCGACACCGGCGCCGACGCCGACCCGCACGGCGCCGGCGCCAACGCGCAGACAGCCGCAGCAGTAGCCGTCGATCAGGCGGCGGCGCGCACTTCGTCAGGGTCGAGCGGCAGCTTCACCGGCTGTTTGCGCTTGGCTGACAGGTCGAGAGCCTTGGTCAGCATAAGGTTCCGATGCGCTTCTTCCACGGTCGCGGCTGCCGTCGGCAGACCGAGCGCAACGCGATTGAGCCACGAGTCGGTCTCCTCCGCCATCGGCCCGCGGAGCTCACCGAGCGCCATATCGCCGGGCGGGTAGCTACCCATGAAATCGACAAGCCGCGTGGCGTCCGGATTATAACCTTCTGACTGCGGCTTCGAGACGGCAAGTACGATGTCGCGGTGCGTGTCGTCGATTGTCAGTACACCGGTAGTGCCGACGATGCCGACCTCCAGCGAATACACCGCAGCGGGCCAGGTCACCGGCAGCGCCCAGGACATGTTGAGATGATAAATGGTGCCGTCGGAGAAATTGATCATGCCGGCGGTGCCATCAATGCCTTTGTATGCCGGGCCCAGCACCTTGTCGACCGAACGCGCGTAACATTCGACCGCTGTCTTGCCCTCGAGGCACCACATGCAAATGTCGAGTGCGTGCGTGCCGGAAATGACCATGGGTGAGATGGTCGCAGGATCATCGGTGCGTTTGTAGTTGTCGATCGCCACCAGGCGATTCATGAAGGCCCGCGAGGTCACCATCGTTACGTCGCCCAATGCGCCGGTGCGGCATTTTTCTTTTGCGGCGAGCCAGCGCCGCCGGAACCGCTGCGTGTAACCAACAACGGCATCCAGTTTTGCCGCCTTGATGGCCTTCAGCACCCGCTCCGATTCGGCAAGATTGGTGGCGAGCGGCTTCTCGATCAGCATTGGAACGCCGCGCTCGACGGCCGCCATGATCGGATCGACGTGTAGATGTTCGTCGGTGCAGATAATGGCGGCCGTTACTTCCGGCCGCTTAAGCAATTCGACATGGCTTTGCGTCACAAAGTCTGCATCGATCTTCGGACCGACTTCGCCGGCACGGTTCGGATTTTTTTCGGCGAGTCCGATCCATTGGACCGCTGGATGCCGTGCCGCCACCTCGCCGCGGAACAATCCGACGCGGCCACCTCCGATGATCGCCAGGCCGACTCCCTTGGCCGACTTCCTCATTGGTTCACCCCTGCGCGGATTTTCTGCTTGAACTCGGCTATGGCCGAGATCGTCTCATTGGTCAGCGGCAGATCGACCGGCTCATTGCGATCAGCCGACAGGTCGGCGGCGCTGTAGGTTTCCATGACGCGTCGCGCGCTCTCCGGCGTGACCATGACCGGAGTGTCGCGGATGCAGGCTTCCAGAAAGTGAATGGTTTCCGGTCCCATGCCACCGGCGAAAACACTATCGACCCACTCACCCGGCATGGTCGACATTGGAAACACCTGGCCGTCTTTTTGCGTATTGAGCCAGTTGTCACGCTGGGTATCGTCAAGAAACAACGACCCCTCGGTCCCGGTGATTTCGATCCAGGTTGCGCAGTAATTTGGATAGCTTGGCGGCAGATTCCAGCCGCCGCCGATCATAACCGCGACACCGTTGTCCATGGTCACAGTGGTGAACATCACATCGTGGGAGCCATTGATAGGTTCCATATAACCATATGCGCCCTGCGAATAAACGCGCACCGGCTTGGCCGGCTCCAGAAGCCAGAGCACAAAATCGAGATCGTGAGTTGATTCCATCACGACAGGAGAGAGGCGGACGCGGCTGGCGATTTTTTTGCCCAGGCTGCGTGAGAGATGCCGGCTCACCAGGACTGACACGACCTTGCCAAGAGTGCCGTCAACTATCTTCTTTTTGGCGTAGGCAATTTTCGGGTTGAAGCGCTGCGAATAACCGATGGTGAATTTGAGGCCATTGCGCTTGGCGAGCTGGATGAGTTCGTCGGCTTCCCAGAGTTCGAGCGCGATCGGCTTTTCCAGCATCACATTCTTGCCGGACTTCAAGCAATCACGGCAGATCGGATAGTGGTTCGATTCGGGCGTGGTCGAAATGTAGACGACGGAGATATTCGGGTTCTTGATGATATCGTTGTAGTCGAGCGTCGCGGTGGCAGGCTTGTAGAGCGCCTTTACTTCGGCCAGCCGATCGGGTCGGATCTCGCACAAGTGCAATTTGTCTACCAATGCCGTTCGCGAGAGCGTTTCCGCACGCGTGCCCCCGACCCACCCAACACCGATCACCGCAGCTTCAACAGTTTTCACCAGACTTCTTCCTTCCGTTTCTTATGATGTGGTGCGGCCGGCCGGCCGCGCGCGGCAGACTAGCCCACGCGTCTAACGACCGGAAGGGTGTGGTTTTTCAGTGCGCGAAAGCAGCTTGATCGACACCAAAAACCCGCGCAGCGAATTGCGGATAGACCTCCGCCAATTGCGGCGCGACGACCTCGCGCATGAGCTTGAGCGTCTCGGAAGAGGGCGCCGGAGTTTGTGGCACAGTGGACGGCTTCTCGAAGTCGAATCCGGTGTTATCAACCACCTCGTCAATCGTATGCCCCGGATGCACGCTTGCGAGGGCAAAGCGGCCATCGACGAAGCTGAACAGACAACGGTTGGTCACAAGGGCGATCGGGCCGCCCGAACGATAGATGTTGGCGTCGCTCGTACCGGGCGCGCTGACGAAATCGACCTTGGGCACGAGCGTTCGGCGTGAATGCTCGGTGCGGAAAAGGATCACCTTCGGTACCACGTAGTAGAGATAGGCGGAGCCAAACGAGCCTGGAAACCGTACGTTCGGGTGCCCGTAGTCGCCGGTGCTCACAAGATTGACGTTACCCTGCCCATCGATTTGCCCACCGGAGAGAAAAAATACATCGATGCGACCCTGGCCGGCACAATCGAACAGTTCGCGGGCGCCATCGGTGAAGAAATTATGCTTACGGCTCTGCAGCAGCGAAACATAAGGCCGACCTTGACCGCGTTCGCGCGCCAGCAGTGCTGCGGTCGCCGGGATCGGCGAAGCGTTGCCAACTGCCACGTGGCGTACGCCGCCGATCAGACGCGCAATGACATCGGCGAGTAACTCCTCGTCGCGGAAATTTTGTTCACGCGGCGCGGCGTTCATACACGTACCGTTCGAGATAATCGGCGAAGCCTTCTGTCGTTGCCGCCATGCGGGCATATTCGGCTAGATGATCCGGATCGGCGGCATAAAAGTCCGGTAATCCCAGTGGCCATGCGCCCCGTTCGGCAAGGGCGATACTCTCGACGTAGAAACCCGGCAGCGTCCCGGCGGCAAGCGTCGGATCGTCCAGCAGATTGCCGTCGTACATTTTTTCCACCGTTGCGACGGTTGTGCCTGCGGCGTGTGCCATGGTTGCCAGTTCGCGCTGCCGCCCGATCCAGACATTGCCGAAACGGTCCGCCATCGGTGCGTGGATCAGTGCCACGTCGGGTTTGATTGCCGGCAACAGTACAATCGGATCGTCTTCGCCGAACGGGTTGTCGATGACTTTCCAATCGTCTCGATATTTCAGCACGTCCGAACCGATGAGTCCGCGTAACGGCATAAACGGCACGCCCTTCTCGGACGCCTGTAGCGCAGCATGCAGCGCTGGACAGGTGGCGTCTTTCATTTTTATCGCGCCCGATGTGATCGCGGCGGTGAAGCGCGGCGCCGGACCGAATTCGCCAAGACTGACAGCGCTTGTCTCCAGCGTTGCGACGGAGTCGGTGCCGATCAGAAGGTCAGCTTGCAGGCTCGATGTCGGCAGCGCGACAAGATGCAACCGCCTTACGCCGCGTCTTATGAGTGCGCGGGTCGCCGCCATTGGCACTCCGGAGACTTCGCGCGGAACCACCAACATGCAGCCGTCGACAATCGGCGCGATTGCATCGTCTATTGATTTCGCCAGCTGAAACATTGTGGCCTGTACGGTACGCGATGTTGTGCCGTCGTCACTTTTCCCATTGTTGCCCTTGCAACGTCCACTGGATTTTGCGACTTGGGGTGGATGCCAGCGACCCTGCAAGAGAAATTGCGCGCCAGCCGCTTTGTTATTACTGCGGAAGTGACACCGCCGGTGTCGGTTGAGCGCGGTGAACTATTGGCAAAAGCGCGGCCGCTGAAGGGGCTTGCCGATGCCGTCAACGTAACCGACAGCGCTGGTGCGCGGCCCCATCTCGGTGCTGTCACCGCCGCTGCGATTCTCGTGGAGCAGGGCATCGAGCCCATTCTTCAGCTCACCTGCAGGGATCGGAATCGCATCGCCTTGCAAAGCGATTTGTTGAGCGCGGCGGCTTCGGGCGTGCGTAACCTGCTGATGCTGCGCGGCGATGATCCGAGCGCAGGCGATCAGCCGGATGCCGTGCCGGTGTTTGATCTTGATCCGCGCTCGCTGCTGGATACCGCGCGACTGCTGCGCGATGCGGGGGAATTACCCACCGGTCGCAAAGTGACAGGTCGCGTCGATTTCTTTCTCGGCAGCGCCGACAATCCGATCGATCCGGCTCTGGGTTGGCGTCCTACCGGCCTGTTGGCCAAACTCGATGCCGGCGCGCAATTTGTTCAGACCCAGTTCTGCATGGACGCTGGCCTTGTACGCCGCTATATGGCGCGGCTCGCCGAGCATGGCGTGACCGATAAGCTGTCGGTCCTTATCGGTATCGTGCCACTGCGCTCAGCGAAATCGGCACGCTGGATCAAGGAAAAGCTTTTCGGCGCCGTAATTCCAGATGCGCTGATCAAGCGCCTGGAGCATGCGAAGGATCCGGCAGCGGAAGGCCGCCTCGCTTGCATTGAAATGGTGCACGAATTGGCAGACGTGCCGCATGTTTCCGGTGTCCATATCATGGCGCCGGGTAACGATGCCGCAGTTCCCGATGTCATCAAGGCGGCACGAGACAGTATCTCCCGTCTCGCGCCCGCCTAACGTTCAGCTCAGCGCCGATTTCACCCGGTCCGGTGAAAACGGCACGCGACGGATGCGCACGCCGGTTGCGTCAAAGATTGCATTGGCAATCGCCGCTGCTACCGGTCGGATTGATGGTTCGCCGGCGCCGGTTGGTGCGATTTCCGGATGGTTGATCAGCACCACATTTACCTCGCCCGGCGTCTCGGTGATGTCGAGGATTGGATAGGTCAACCAATCCACACTGGTCACTGTTTTACGGTCGAAGGTCACTTCTTCCCACAGGGTGCGGCTGACGCCCTGCACGATGTTGCCTTCAATACATTTCACCAGTCCGTCGGGATTGATGATCTGCCCGCAATCGTGCGCCACGGTGAACTTGCGCGCGAAGATTTTGCCGTTCGAGCGATCGATATCGACTTCGGCGATGATCGCGACGCGTGTGCCGTTCCGTTGCGCGTAAGCGATACCACGGCCAGAGACCTTGTTGCCGCTCTGATCGCGTCGCGGCGACGGCCGGGGCTGCCATTTTGCAGCCTCTGCCGCAGCCTTGATCACGGCAATATCGCGCGGCTCCTTGATATGACGCAGCCGGAACTCAATCGGATCCGCGTTGACCGCGGCCGCCACCTCATCGATGAATGATTCGCTTGCGAAGTGGATTTGCGGGCCGACCGGGTCGCGCAAATGCGCGCTGCGCAAAGGCGACGAACGGTCGAGCAGCGGCGGGATCGTTTCCCAGGCGAGTCGTTTGTTGTCAAAGGCGTATGACTCTGCCGGGACGCCGAATCCGTCACCTGATTTGAGCGCAACGCCGCGGGCTTGGCCGGTCAACGTATCATGCGGTTTCCCGCCATTTGTGTTCACGTCCACCCGCGAGAAGCCCTTGCTGGTGAACTCATAGGCCGTAACTTTGCCAGCGGCATCGATTGCAGCGCGCGCCTTGTGAATTGAAGCGGGCCCCTTCGGATCCCAGCCGGTGCCTTGTTCACGCATGTATTGCAGGCGAACCGGCTTGCCGACCGCTTTCGCCAGCACGGCTGCATCCATGGCGCAGTCGTCGGCATCGTTGCGGCCGTAAGAGCCGGGAGCCGTCACATGGATCACGTGGACCTTGTCGAGCGGCAGATCGAGCGTGAGGGCAAGGCCCTCCTGCACGAAATGGGACTTCTGCGTTCCGCTCCAGCAGGTCAATTGCCCGTCTTTAATCTCGACCAGAGCACAAGCCGGTCCCATGCTCGCATGTGATTGGAATGGCCATTCATATTCTGCCTCGATTACCTTCGCTGCAGACTTGAAGGCGTCCTCAACATTTCCATTTTCCTTGTCGACGCTGCGCTTTCGTACATCCGCCTTGCGAATGTGGTCGTAGAGTGAAGCCTGTTCAGGGAATGGCGGCTCGGCGGACGACCACTCCACTTTCAGTTTTTGCGCGGCCTGGATTGCGTCCCATTCCTTGTCGGCGACTACGCCGAGAAAGCCTTTGTCCCAGACCACTTTGGCGCCAGGGATGTCCTTGATCGAGCTTTCATCGATCTTAAGCGGCACGGCGCCCGCGACGGCCGGGCGGATCATCCGTCCATGAACCATTCCAGGCACTTTTATGTCGGTCACGAAGTCTTCTTGCGCGAAAACCTTGGGAGCTACGTCCTCGCGCTTGATCGGCTGGCCGACGATTTTGTGATCCTTCGGGTTCTTTGGTTGCGCTTTGCCAGGCGCATAGAGGGTGTTGCCGTATTGCTTGTTCCACTCGAGCTGCACATTAAAATATTTGCCGCCGATCAGTTGCGCGTAGGAAACATGCTTGGACTTGTCGTCGCCCACGCTCACCACGCCGTCGGTAACAATGAGCTTGTCGGCCGGTGCGGATAGCTGGCTGGACGCCATGTCGACCAGCACGCGGCGCGCTTCCGCCGCCGCCATACGCATCTGCTTTCCGCCCATTTGGATGCCGGTCGAACCGGAGGCGCCTCCCTGGTTTACCGAATTGGCGGTATCGCCCATGTAGACCTTGACGCTCTTGAAAGGAACGTCGAGCTCCTCGGCAACGATCTGTGCGATCGCGACATGCAGGCCGTGGCCCATGTCCATCTTGCCGAAAAAGGCAGAGACGGTGCCATCGGCATTCACGGCGATATAGGACGACAATTGGTCGGGGGTCAGCGCCGGCTTGGCGCCCTGCGCGAACGCAGCCTGAATCGACAGTAAGGTGTCGAGCGATACCGCGCTGCCAACAGAAACCACGAGCGCGCCGCCAGCGAGCAGAACCGAGCGCCGGGTGAATGCGGAAGTCTGTTCGAATTTTGTCATGACACCCTCCCTCAACCCATCATCTCGGCGGCACGCTTGACCGCCTTCAGAATGCTGATGTGTGTGCCGCAACGGCACTTGAGGCCGGAGAGAGCGTCCTTGATCTCGGCGTCCGTCGGCTTTTTTTTGTCGCGCAAAAAAGCGGCGGCAGTCATCAGCCAGCCGTTGATGCAGTAGCCGCATTGCGGCACCTGCTCCTCGATGTACGCAGTCTGAAGTGGATGTGGCTTCTCTGGCGTGCCGAGCCCGGCAAGCGTCGTGATTTTTGCGTCGCCAACAGTCGAGATTGCCGTGATGCAGGAGCGCGTCGGCTGGCCGTCGAGTTGCACCGTGCAAGCGCCGCATTGCGCCAGACCGCAGCCGAAATGGGGGTTGTTGAGTCCGAGATCGTCGCGCAACGCATAGAGCAATGGCATGTCCGGATCGGCGTTGACGATATGGGACTTGCCGTTGACGGAAAGGGTGAAGCGTTGGGTCATAGCGTTCAGCTCCCTGAACCAATACGGGCCGAAGGCTTACGGCCGACCGCCCCGTTGCGGATGCGTCTTGTGCCGACGCTTGCGGACCAAAGGCTAGTCCCGCAGACTGGCTTTGGGAACGCCCACGGCGATAAAATTGATGTTAAGTTCAGAAAAATAAGGGCCCGGTCAGAGGCCTTACGGAACTGCAGGGAGGAACTTCACCATGCGCACCGCTGAGTCCATGAAGGTCGCTATCGGCATAATTGTTGTGGCGACGATGTTTGCTGCCTTTCCCGCTCCCGTCGCAGCGCAGGAAAAGGTCTGGAAGCATGGTCTGATCAACGCCAAGTCCGATGCTGGCATTTTCTTGATGCTTTCGACGCGTGACTTTGCCAAGAAACAAGGCCTCAAGATCGAAATCTCCCAGTTCAAGGACGACCAGCTCGCGTTGAAGGCGCTAATCGCCGGCGAGCTCGACAGTTTTGAAGGCGGACCGCAAGGCGTTTTTGCCGCCGACTCCAAGGGCGGCGACGTCAAGCTCCTCGGCTGCCACTGGGTGGTGGTGCCGCACGCCATCTTTGCCAACGACAAGATTACCAAGGTGCAGGACCTCAAGGGGAAGCAGATCGCGGTGTCGGCGCCGAACTCCATGCCCGACATGCTGGCGCGCTCGGCACTGAAAAAATTCGGCATTTCCGACACGGAGGTAAAACTGGCCGCGATCGGCAGCGATAACGACCGCTACCAGGCGCTGATTGGCGGCGTTGTCGATGCCGCAGTCGTGTCGAATGAATATCAGCCGGTCGTGCCAAAGAACATTCACCTGCTGGTGGCCGGCCGCGACGCGGTGCCGAATTTCCTGCGCGTATGTCTGGTGTCCACCGCGAAGATACTGGCCGAACGAGGCGGCGATGCGGTGAAATTTCTTGCTGCCGAAATGAGCGCGTTGCGTTTTGCGCTCTCGCACAGGGACGAGACAATCGCGCTGACGCGCGAGCTCATCCACGCGAAGCCGGACGATCCACGTCCCGCTTTCGTGTATGACGATGCCATTCAGCATCATGCCGTTGATGCGACGCTGCCGTTGCCGGCGGACAAGATCCAATGGATTCAGGAGCAGATGGTGAAAGCGGGCAGGCTGAAGACGCCGCTCGACCTGAAGACCGTTACCGCGCCCGAGTATCGCGAAAAAGCGCTCCAGGTCGTCGGTCACTGAACGCGAACTACAGCTTGGAGAATTGAATGGGTGAGGTGACTTTCCTCGATGTGTCCAAGCGTTTCACCTTGCGCGTCGAGGGTGAGCTTCATCATGTGCAGGCACTCGACCGCGTGCGCTTCACCGTTCACGACGGTGAGATCGTTGCGCTGCTTGGGCCGTCGGGCTGCGGCAAGACCACGGCGCTGCGGGTAGCCATGGGGCTCGATCCGTCGACTTCCGGACACGTCACCGTCGACGGGCGCGAGGTGCGCGGCTGCGGCTACGACCGTGGCATGGTGTTCCAGCACGCCGAACTGCTGCCCTGGCTCTCCGCTTTGCAGAACGTGATGTTCGGGCTCGAAATGAAAGGGATGCGCGGAACGGCCTTGCGCGAGACAGCCGAGGAATACCTCAATTTGGTCGGCCTGAAAGATTCCCAAAATCGCCGCCCGCACCAGCTTTCCGGCGGCATGAAGCAGCGCGTGGGCATTGCCCGCGCGCTCGCCATTGACCCTAAAGTATTGTTGATGGATGAGCCATTCGGCGCACTCGATGCACAGACACGGGAGTCTATGCAGGCCGAATTGCTCGATATCCACGCCCGCACCAAGAAGACCATCCTGTTCGTGACCCACGACATCGATGAAGCGGTGCTGATTTCCGATCGCATCGTGATCATGCGGCAAGGTCGCGTCGCTGAAATCATGACGGTGCCGGTCAAGCGCCCGCGCAATCTTGAAAAAATGCGTGGCACCGCGGAATTCGCCGAGACCCGCTATAAGGTTTGGCGTGCGCTTCACGACGGCACCACGGTGCACTGATGGTCGATATCGTGAACCGACAGCAAAAGACGGATGCCGCCCCGGAAATGGACGCGGTTGAACGCAAGCCGCTGCCCCGTTGGGTGATTACGCTCGGGTCGATCGTGACCATGCTCATCCTTTGGGAAATATTCGGCCGCCGCGTCAATCCCGTATTCGGCTCCTATCCGTCGGCGATCGCGGTTGCGTTTTGGGAACTGGCAGTTAGCGGGCAATTATGGTCGGCGCTTTTTGAATCCCTGCGGCCGTTCTTTCTCGGCTATGCGCTCGCGATTCTGGTCGGCGTGCCGCTTGGTCTGCTGATTGGCGGCTTCCGTGTGGCCGAGGCCGCGCTTGGAATTTACGTCACCGCCGGCTACGCCATGCCGCTGGTGGCGTTGGTGCCGCTGCTGATCCTGTGGCTCGGGCTCGGATTCGCGGTCAAAGTCTCAATCGTGTTCCTGATGGCGCTGTTTCCAATCTGCATCAACACATGGCTCGGCGTCGTCGCCGTCCCGAAGACCTTGATCGAAGTTGGAAAATCCTTTGTGGCCCCGGACCTGGTGATCCTGCGACGTATAGTGCTGCCCGCGACGCTGCCCTACATCATGGCCGGCGTGCGTCTTGCCGTCGGGCGCGCCGTCGTGGCGATGGTGATTGCGGAATTCTTCACAACCATTTCCGGCCTTGGTGCCGTCATTATCAATTCCGCCAACAATTTTGACACCGCCACCATGTTCGTCCCGATCATTATTCTGATGTTGATGGCCGTTGGCCTGAATTGGCTGATCGGCTGGGTCGAGCGCACCGTCGCGCCCTGGCAGGCAGAAATCGCGGGGCGTGAAAGGGAGTAAAATTTGTGCCCCGGACGCGTCGCAGCGTGAAGCGCTGCGACGCAGATCCGGGGCCGTACCAGACTCGGAGTCCATAACGGTCCCGGATCTGCGGTGCACCGCTAGCGCGTTGCACCGCGTCCGGGACACCGCAATTCACACCAGCGCCCCGATCGCCCCCAGCAAATCGCGCACCTGACGCTCCGAAATGTTCCGTGTGATGAAAACCACGCGGCTTCGCCGATTCTCATCTGGCCATTTTTCCAGTTCGACCGGTGGATGGGCGAGGTGCTGCACGAACTGAACCACGACCGGTCCCTTGCAGCCTTCCACGTCGAGAAAGCCCTTAACGCGCAGCAGATCCGCTCCGCGCAGCTGCATAAGCGTATCCATCGCGCGGGCAAACACGGCCCATGCCAGGGGTCCGTCGCCAGTGAGCACGAAGCTGCCGATATTGTCGCTGTGGGCGGCCTCGGCCACGAATGCGTTGCGCTGATCGAAAACCGGCTCGGTTAGCCGCGTGGGATCGATCTCACCGTTGATGGCCTCGTGAATTTCGGCGCCGGGGTTGAGCGCATGTAATTTTGCAGCAAGCGTCGCGCTGGCGCCTTCACCGGCGATGTCCGTTTTGGTGATGATAAGACGATCAGCGAGGATCGCCTGCTTGCGCGCTTCTGGGGACGATTGGAGGGTGTCGTCGCCGGTGACGGCGTCGATCACGGTCACGATCGCCTCCACGTGGAATACGCTTCCGAGGGCACGGTCGGTGGCGAAAGTTTGCAGGATAGGACTTGGATCGGCGAGACCGCTGGTCTCGATCATGATGCGATGGAAATCGGGTACCTCTCCGCGCTCGCGTTCCACCACCATCCGGCGTAGCGCCTGCTGCAGGTCGGTACGGGTAATGCAACACAGGCAGCCGTTACCGAGCAGCACGGTTTCGTCGGCGCTCGATCGCATCAATGCATCGTCGATACCAATCGCGCCGAATTCGTTGACGACGACAGCGCTGCCTCGTCCCTCCGGTGTCGCCAAAAAACGCTTGAGCAAGGTGGTCTTTCCGGCGCCGAGAAAACCGGTAATGAGCGTGACCGGCACACGCGGCCCGCGTTCGCGCTTGAGCCTGCGCCCGAAGCGTCCGGCAGCAGGTGAGGGAAAGAGTTCGTTCAGAAATCCATCTCCAGCGTGTAGAGCCCGCCGGTGTGGCGGTCGACGGTGTACACAATCTGCCGTTCGTCCACGAACACGTCATTGAGTTGCACCGCGCCGGCCGGCGTACCTTTAGGCGGCGGTGGTACGAAAGTGCCGACTTCCTTCGGCTGGTACGGATTGGAAATATCATAGGCGCGCAAACCGCCATTAAAAAATGTGCCAAGTACGATCTGGTCCGACTGCCAGGCTGTCGGCACCGTGGCGTTTTCATGGATGTTGTGCGCGCCAAAACGGCCGCCCCGATCCTTGTAGGCATCGACCGGCGGCATCGGGCATGTCGAGATCGGCACCAGGTTCCTCTCGTCGCGCGCGTCCAAAACCCAGATCAGCTTCGGCCAGTCTTTGCCGGCGTTCTCGGTCGCTTCATCAGTCACGAGCATCAGTCCGCGGTCGAACAACGGAACTGCCGTATGCATGAAGCCGGTATACGGCGGCGAATTGGTCCAGTGTGAGATCACCTTTGGGTTGGCCTTGTCCTTGATGTCCATCACGAACATGCCGCCGTCGATGTAGCAGAGATAAAGCCTGTCCGGCCGCTGCGGATAGACATTGGTATTGTGCGCGCGATAGCCCTTGTCGAGGGGGTGGCGCGGCGGCGGCGCGACATTGTCGGTGGCCGACGTCCCCGGCATCCACCAGCGGCCAACCTCCACCGGTTTTGCCGGATTGCGCACATCGATGCAGCGGTAGAACTGATCATCTTGCGGGTGGCTCGGCTTGAAGTCGGGACTGCCTGAGGCCATGTGCACGTATTCGCCGTCGCAGAACCAAAGCTGGTGTACGCCGCGCGAGGTAGCGCCAGAGCAATCGAAGAACGCGATCGAGCGCGGCTTTTCAGGTACCGATACATCGAACAGTTCGAGACCGGCCGGCTGCTGGTTGACCTTTTGCGTCTGGTAAGCGACCGCCATAATATCACCGGAGAGCTCCAGCGAGTTCGATCGCATGTACGGCTTGGGCAGGTCGGTTTGCACCACGACTTTCGGTTGGCGTGGATCGGAGACGTCGACGGCAGTGAAATTTTTCGGCGCGCTTTCATGCGCCAACCAGATAATACGCCGCCCGTCTTTGGCGAGCTGTACCGACATGCCTTCGCCCATGCCGCCGAACCCGCCAAGATCGTTCTGCGCGAGCAACTTGAAATTCCAGGTGACGGGTTCACCGCTTTTGTTGAGCGGATCGGTGGCAGCGGACATGCATAGCTCCGATGTTGGTCAGTTCTTGCAGAAAGGCCGGCGCGGGGTGCGCCGGCCTCCAGTGTCGTAGCGCAACGCGGGTCAGGCGCCAGCCTGCTTGAGGAACTCCGTGCGCAGCACCTTGTCCCAGTCGGGGATCGCCTTAATCTTGTTTTCCTTGAGCAGGACTTCGGCCTGCGCCTGCATATAGGGCTTGAGGTCGCTCGGCCAACCGGGCTGAACCTCGACGCGCGCGAGCGCCTTGCTGAACGTGTCCTTCGACATCGTGTAACCCTTCGATGTGTAGAAGCCGTAGATTACATCCGCCACCTTGTCCGGCTTGGTCTTGAAGTCCTTCGCGACTTCGAGCCAGGCCTTGAGGTAAGCGACCACGGTCTGCGGATTCTTTTCGACGAACTCGGGTGTTGCTGCCATGAACACCGGCAACTTGTCGAAACTATCGAACTCCGAGATCGTCACGGCGAGACCGTCGGCCTCCGCGATCGCGTTGTAAGGTTCGACATTGCACATGGCGTCCACGGTCTTGGCGGCCAGGGCGGCCACCATGTCGTCGACGTTCATGCGAACTTCCTGGTAGTCGCCCTTTTTCAGGCCAGCCTTGGTTGCAATCTGGTCGACAAAAATATTGCCGGTGGACGAGCCGGTCTGGTTGGCGACCTTCAGTCCTTTCAGTTGCTCGACCTTGGTGATGCCGAGATCTTTGCGCGCCATCACGCGCGCGGTCTTGCCGACATATTCGATCATGGCAATGGCGACCATGCCGCCTTTGTCGTGGCCAAGTGCCAGAGATGGTCCCGCATAGGTGCCCATGTCGACCTGGCGCGCCACCATCTGTTGCATGGTGAGGTTGCCGGACGGCACCGCGAATTCCTCAAATTTGACGCCGTTCTTTTCGAGCAGACCGGAGCGCAGGAGATAATAGGTCGGCATTCCCCACATGTTGGTCTGGTAGCCCTGCCGCACGGTTTCCAGTGCCAGCGCGGGGCGTACGCCCATTCCGGCCGCAAGCGCGCCGGCTCCGGTTATCGCCAGATAGTGACGGCGTGTTATTCCGCCTTCCTGAGCCATTATTGTTCCTCCCTTATGCGTTTGTCTTGCCGTTAGTTTTCGTCGCCTCATTCGCGCCGGTCTCGTGGCCGAGATGGCGTAGCAACTCTTTTTGGCATTCAATGAATTCCAAGCTCAGCGGGTCGCGTGGCCGGGGCAGGTCGATCCTCATCTCGGCCTTCACCGTGCCAGGATGGGGCGACATGACGATAACGCGGTCCGCCAGGTAGACAGCTTCTGCGACGTTGTGTGTCACGTAGATTACCGTCTTGCGAGTTTCCCGCCACACATCCGCGAGCAGCCGCTGCATGTCATCGCGTGTGAGCGCGTCGAGTGCCGCGAACGGCTCGTCCATTAAAAGTACCGAGGGATTGTACGCCAGCGCACGGGCAATGGCGACCCGCTGCTGCATGCCGCCGGACAGATGGTGCGGAAACGCGCCCGTGAACTTCTCGAGTTTGACCAGGCGCAATTGCTCGCGCGCGATCTTTTCACGCTCCTGTTTGGGCACGCCTTTCATTTCCAGCCCGAATGAGACATTCCCGAGCGCGGTCCGCCACGGGAAAAGCTGGGCGAAATCCTGGAACACGACGCCGCGGTCCATGCCGTGGCCTGTCACCGGCTTTCCGCCGATGCGGATCTCGCCTGACGCCGGTGTCAGGAAGCCGGCAATGATGTTGAGCAGCGTAGACTTGCCGCAGCCGGACGGCCCGACGATGCAGAGAAATTCGGAGGCGTCGATGTCGATGCTGACGTTCTTGACGCCGGGCACCTTGCCGCCCGGCGTGTCGTAGGTGAGCGTGACGTCACGGATGGCGATCGGCTGCATCGTTTACCCTTTAGCCGCGCGCGTCATGCCCCAACGCTGGACCGTCGCCTTTTCGACCGAACCGAAAACCAGACGCTCGAATACGTAACCGATACAGCCGATGACGATCAACGCGGCCAGCATAACGTCGGTATTGAGGAATTCCTTGGCGTCGAAGATCACCCACCCCAGCCCCCAATCGGACGCCGCGATCATCTCCGCGCCGACCACTGCGATCCAGGCGCGCAAGAACGACTGGCGCATACCGGTTATGATGAAGGGCGAGGCGCCGGGAATGATGACCTTCCAGAACAGAGAATTCTCGTCGGCGCCCATGGCGCCGGCCGCACGCAGCCAGAGTGGATTGACCGACCGCACGCCCGACCAGGTATTAAACACCATCGGAAAGGTCGCGGCATAGAACACGATCAGCACGGTGGTCAGATTGCCGATGCCGAACCAGAGCATGAACAGCGGCACCAGCGCGAACGAGGGAATCGGCATCAGCGCGCTCACCAGCGGCAGGAAAAAATGTTCGACGCGCTGAAACCGGGCCATCAGGATGCCAAGCGGTATCCCCACAACCACCGCCAGACAGAAGCCGAACAGCACGCGATACAAGGTGAACGCCGCGTGCGCAATCATGGTCCCGTCGGTAAGGCTTGCGAACAGCGCGCGTGTGACATTTCCCAGCGTCGGCAACAGCGCTGGTGCGAAATATCCGCTGCGTGCCAGCGCCTCGTAGGCCGCCGCCGCTACGGTCAGCGTGATAGCGGCGCGCATAATTGAACGCAGGCTTTGTCCATTTTCGGTCATGAGGTGATCATTCCCCAGCGCACCACCGTGTAGTCCTCGATCTTGCGGAATACGAATTTCTCCAGCGCTAGGCCAATGACAGCGATTACAACAATGCCGGCCATCATGACGTCGGTATTGAGGAACTTGCGCGCGCCGAAGATCATCCAGCCGAGGCCCCAGGGAACGGCTGCGAGCATTTCGACTGCCACCAAGATACGCCAGGCCTGCGCGAGGCCGAGCCGCAGCCCGGTGAGGATGTAGGGCAGCGCGCCGGGCAGAATTACGTGGCTGAACAGCCGACGGTCATCGGCGCCCATCGATTGCGCCGACCGCACCCAAATTTCCTTCACCGCCTTCACGCCGGTCCAGCTGTTGAAGATGATCGGGAACGCCGACACGAAGCCGACCAGCAGCACGGACGACAAATTCCCGAGCCCGAACCAAAGCAGAAACAGCGGCGCATAGGCGAGTCCCGGGATCGGCGCGCAAATGCTCACCAAGGGCAGAAAGACATCCTCGGCGCGGCGTGAGCGCGCCATCAATACACCAATGGTGATGCCAAAGATGCCGGCAAGCGCAAAGCCGGAAAGCAGGCGGATCACGGTATCGATGGTGTGGTGCGGCAGAATGCCGGAGATTGTGAGCTGAACAAAAGAGGATGCCACTTCTTCGAGAGTCGGAAACAGCCTGCGCGGAAATATGTTCGTCCAGGCGATGATCTCCCAGATCCCGCCCACGACAACAAAAGGAAAGACGTTGCGTGCAATCAGCCGAAGCCGCTCGCCGCCCGATGATCGACCGAGCGTGCGATCCACCGCGATGGTCGTAGCTGCGTCCTGCATTGGTGCCCGGCTTCCTCCCATGCACCGCGGCAACTGGCGTCTTGCGCGGGCTTCCGGCTTCTGAGTGATTTTGGTCGGAGGATAGCGCTTTGAGTGCCCGCCACAAGCTGGCGCGATCGCCCGACGCCGGGACGCCGCTACTGGCGCAATTACGGCAGAACGGCTAAAGCCCGGTCATGCGCCGCGTCAGGTTTTTAACGGGAGAGTTTCGTGATGTCGAAAAATGCACAAAAGATCGGTTGGATCGGAACCGGCCGCATGGGCTTACCCATGGCGGAACGTCTGCTCAAGGCCGGCCACGATGTAACCATCTGGAACAGGACTCGCGCCAAGGCCGAGCCACTGGCCGCCAAGGGTGGAAAGATCGTCGACAAGCTTTCCGATCTGACATCGTGCGATGTTGTGTTTTCGATCGTGTCCGAAGGCAAGGACCTGGAACAGGTCTTGTTCGGCAAGGACGGAGTTGTTTCGGGCTCCGGCAAAACTCCGGCCGTTTTCGTGGATTGCTCGACCATTTCGGTCGAGGAATCTGCCGACATACGCAAGAAACTGAGGGCGCGCGGGGCCGATTATGTCACGGCGCCGGTGTCGGGCAATGCCAAGGTGATCAAGGCTGGTCGGCTGTCGTCGGTCGTCTCGGGACCTGAGGCGGCGTGCAAAATGATAATGCCGCTCATGGAGGTGATCGCGCCTCAGGGCGTTTCCTATGTTGGTGACGGTGATCTCGCACGCGTGTGCAAGATTGCGCACAACGTCATGCTCGGCGTGGTGATAGAAAATCTGATCGAGATCACACTGCTTGTGAACAAGATGGGTGTGCCACGCCACGCATTTCTCGCCTTCCTGAACAACGGCGTGATGGGTTCGATGTTCACCCGGTACAAGTCGCCGGCGCTGGTCAATCTCGACTGGACGACGACTTTCACTCCGGAATTGCTGCGCAAGGATCTTGATCTCGGACTAGAGCTTGGTCGCGAGATGGATGTGCCGATGCCAGTGACGGCGGCTACGCGCGAAGTGCTGCAAGGTCACTTCGGCCATGCCACGCTGCAGCCAGATCCGCAGGCCTACCTGAACAAGGACTTCGCGGCACTAATGGAGACGATGGCGCTCGCGGCCGGCATGAAGCTCGCACCAGAAAACAAGAACGTGCCGACAGGATTGGAAAGTTGATCTCCATCGAGAGGCGCCGTGCACATAAAAAAAAGGGCCCCTTGCGGGGCCCGTGTGCATAAGGTGGAGGATTCACGCCGCCGTCTAAGCCTGAAGGGAGGAAAACGGCGGCTGCGCACGTGTCCCACTCAAGAGGCCCGGCAGGCCTATCACAAGTAAAATGGCCATAAATTTCATAGTTGATATGCAGCAGACACATACCACACCTCATTCGATCGAATGATGGATGAGACGGGAGCTTTAAATGACATTCAGGCTCTACAATGCGCCCCAATCGACCTGCAGCCAACGTGTTCGCTTTGTCCTCAACGCCAAAAAGCTCTCGTTCGATGAGGTCAAGCTCAATCTGCTCGAAGGCGACCAGCTCAAGCCCGACTATCTCAAACTCAATCCCAACGGCGTTGTACCCACGCTCGACCATGATGGCGCCATTGTCATCGATTCTACAGTCATAACTGAATACCTCGACGAGGTCGCACCGGATTATAGTTTTACGCCCGAGGATCCGGTTGCACGTGCGCACATGCGGGCGCTCATGCACTTCATCGACGAAATGCCGGCTGCGGCCGTGCGAGTGCCCACTTTCAACCTCGCTTTCCTGCCTAGTTTCCAGAAGATGCAGCGTGAGGCTTTCGTCGCCATGGCGGAGAGCAAGCCATTGCGCCGGGAATTCATGCTCACAATGGGCCAGACCGGCTTCCCGAAGGAAGAGATGGACGCGGCGCTTGCCCGTCTGCGCCGCACCTATGAGCGCATGGACAGGGAGATCGAACGCAGTGGCGGTCCCTGGCTGCTCGGAAAAGAGATTACGCTGGCCGACGTGGCCGTGATGCCATCGCTCATACGCATACACGATCTCGGCAAGCCGGACTGGCAGGATTTACCGCGCGTCGTCACCTGGTTCGACAACATCCGTGCACAGCCGGCTTTTACGCCGACTTTCTATCACGGCTCACTCTTGAGCGAGCGCTTCCCGCATCTGAGGGAGAAGGCGCCGGCCTGACGACCGGGCTGCGTGGAGCTCAATGCATCACGGCCAGGACGTGCCCGGCCGTGACCGAATCTTATAGGCAGTATCGCTTAATACTTCGCACTGATTGGCAGTTCTTCCGCGGGGAACAGCGAAATCAGGCGGCAGCCCTTGTCGGTGACCACAACCTCTTCTTCGATGCGCGCGGCGGAAAATCCGTCGGTGGCGGGGCAATAGGTTTCGATCGCGAACACCATGCCTTCCTTGATCTCCGTCGGATGGTCCATCGATACGACGCGCGAGATGATCGGCCGCTCGTGCAGGTTCAGGCCGAGGCCGTGCGCGAACTGCAAGCCAAACGCCGCCATTTCGTCGGGGAAGCCGAACTCGTTCGCCTTCGGGAAGACCTCGCAAATATGCGCCGTGCTGGCGCCGGGTCTGATACGTTCGATAGCGTTGTCCAGCCATTCACGCGCCTTTCTGTAGGCGTCGTGCTGTGCCGGCGTGGCGCGTACGACGTTGAAGGTACGGTAGTAGCACGTGCGATAGCCCATGAAAGCTTGCAGGATGTCGAAGAACGCCTGATCACCGGGGCGGATCATGCGGTCGGTGAAATTGTGCGGGTGCGGATTGCAGCGCTCGCCGGAAATCGCATTGACCGCTTCCACGTCGTCGGAGCCGTGCGTGTAGAGGAACTTGTTGACCTCGGCGACGATGTCGTTTTCGCGGACGCCCGGACGCAGCATTTCGTTGACCACGTCATAGGCGCCATCGACCATTGCGGCGGCGCGGTTGAGCAGCGCGATCTCGTCGGCCGATTTGACCTCGCGCGCACTTAGCATGATTTGCTGGCCGTCCTTTATCTTGAGCCCGGCCTTCTCGAGCTCGAACATCATCGGCGGTTCGATGATGTCAACGCCGATCGGCATCTTTGCGACACCGGCTGATTTGAGAATCGAAGCCATTTCCTCGGCGTGACGCTTCATCAGGCCGAAGGCGGGATCGACGGTACCACGCAGGCCGACCAGGCCTGCCTTGCAATTTTCCGGTTTAAGCCAAGGCGAATAGAGCTTGTGATGGACCGCGGCCGAGCCGAAGTCCCAAAGGATCGGGTCGCCGCCGCGCGTGAGCAGCACCCAGCGCGAAAGCTTGTCGCGTGCCCATTCGCCGATTTTGGTGGAGGTGACGTAGCGGATGTTGTTGTCGTCGAACAGCAATAGCGCGCCAAGATCGGAGGCTTCAAGCGCGGCTTGTGCGCGGCCAAGGCGATAGCGGTGCATGCGACGGTAGTCGACACGCTCCTCGAAATCGACGCCCATGGTGCCAAGCACCGGCAGGTGCCGGCCCCAGTTGTAGCGCGGGTTGATATCCTCGGCGGTGATCTTCACCGGGTCGCGCGTTCTCTCGTCCATGGTCGTCTCCTTACGCGGTATTTATTGCCGGCGTTATCGCCAGTGACATGGCCGCACTATACCACGATATCAATTGGCCTCCACGTGGGCATCCTTGATCACGCCGCCCCAAACCTCGGTTTCCTTCTTGATAAAGGCGGCAGCCTCCGCCGGTGAACCGCCGACGGCATGCAGGTTGATCTTGGTGAAATGGTCCTGCGCCTGCGGGCTCCGAAGCACCTCGTTCACCGCCTTGTTGAGCTTTGCAATCACCGGGGCGGGAGTTTTCGGTGGTGCGGCGAGCGCATTCCAGGTCCCGGACTCGAAGCCCTTAACTCCCGCTTCGTCCAGTGTCGGAATGTCGGGCAGGCTGGGTATGCGTTTGTTAGTGGCAACCGCGAGGATGCGCGCCTTGTCGGCCTGGTGGAGTTTGATCGCTGAAGCAAGCTCCATGAAAATGAAGTCGACATGGCTCGCAATGATATCGTTGAGCGCAGGGGCCGTGCCCTTGTAGGGCACGTGCACCAGCTTGGTGCCGGTGACACGCTCGAACAATGCCGCCGTGAGATGCGACGTCGTACCGATACCTTGCGAGGCGTAGTTGACCTTGCCTGGGTTGGCTTTGACGTACGCGACGAATTCCTGCGCGGTCTTGGCCGGAAAATCCGGGCGCACCAGAAGCACATTGGCGATCGAAGTCATGATGGCCACAGGCTCGAACTGCGCCGGATCGAAATTCATCTTTCTGTACAATAGAGGATTGACCGTAAGGGGCGCAGGCTGCGCGGCTAGAAGCGTGTAGCCGTCCGGTTCAGAGGTAAACACGAATTCGGCGCCGATATTGCCGGCGGCACCCGCCCGGTTTTCCACCACGACTGGCTGGCCCAGTTTTTGGTGCAGCCCTTCGGCAACGATGCGCGTCACCGTATCGACGCCGCCACCGGCCGGCACGCAGACGACGATCTTGATCGGCTTGTTAGGGAAAGTGGCTACGGTATCCTGCGCCACAGCGCCGGAAGTCAACAGCAACACAGACGAAATCAACGCTAGAAGTATGCGCACTCTTTCCTCCATTCACCCTGTACTCGGCTTATGCGACGCGGGCCAGCTTTTGCGCCGGCAGTTTAAGGTTGAACAACTTCATCGCGTTGCCGCCTAGTATATTGCGCTTGGCCTGTTCGTTCAGGAACGGCAGATCATAGATAGTCGACGGTAGATCAAAGTCCCAGTGCGGATAGTCGGACGAATAGAGCAGTTGGGTCTCGGCCTTGACCATGCGGAACGTCTGCTCAAGCATCGCTATATCGGTCATTTCCATCGGTTGCGACGAAAAGTACATGTCGCGCATGTAATCGCTCGGCTTTTTCTTCAGCGCCGGTGCTTCGGACGAGCGCATCATGTACTCGTTGTCAAAGCGTTGCATCATAAACGGAACCCATGCGAGGCCGCTCTCGACCCAAAGCACCTTCAGTTTGGGAAACCGTTCCGGCAGTCCATTGGTGATCCAGTTAGCGAGATGCACCATGTTGTAGAACACGAAGCCGAGGGCGTGCACCGAGATGAACCGATTCATCATGCCGACGGTCTGATCGTTCCAATTGTACCCGGCGTGAAACGCAAGCGGCAGACCCATTTCTTCAAGCAGCGCATAAGTCTTCATGCAGGAATTGTGGTGTACCGGCCGATTGCGTGCCGACGTCACCATGAACCCGACAACGCCTTTGTTTTCGCCGAATTCCTGCACGGTCCGAAAAGCGGCGTCCGCGTCGTTGAATGGCAAATAAAGCATCGAGCGGATGCGTGGCTCATGCGCCAATACCCGTTCTGTGAGCCATCGGTTATAGGCGCGCGCCAACGCCACTTCGACCTCGACTTGCGGATGCAGGCCGAGTTGGAGCATCGGTGTGGGAAACATCACCGCCACATCGATGCCGATGGCATCCATCCAGCGGCGGGTCAATGCGATGTCGCGTTGTACGCCAGTTTCGGTTTTTTCCAGACCGCGCACCGCGTAGCGCATCACGCGCCCGCCCATGTCCTGGTAGCCGACGCCGGATGGCAGCATGCCGACACTTTTGGCATTGGCCTGGCGGGCGCTGCGCGCGAGTTGCTGCAGCACAGGATCATCCATGTAGTCGAGGATCTCTCCGATCGATTCGCTTTCGTAGTGGTGCGAATCCACATCGATGATGGGAAAATTTTTGTAGCCGCGTTCAGTTGCCTGCTTGGCTGCGTGCGCCAGAAGCTTGCGGGTGTCGAACTCCTCGACTTCCATCCGACGAAAATCACTTAAGGGAAGATCCATGATTATCGTTCCTCCCGCATGATCTTATCCGAAAACCAGTTCCTGCTTTCCGGGATCACGCTCTATCTCCCCGACCAGGCTTGCCACATGCCAAGCTCGAACACTTGCAAATTAACTGCCTTGAGCATGGCAGTAACGGTTACCATCGCCTCCGTCGCGGTTACAGCGTCGGGCGCAAACGCGGGCAGGGCGCCATCGCGCTCCGCTGCGCGTTCGGCGTAGAGCCGAACGGCGTTCGCCAGCATGCTTTGAATTTCGGCGTCACTCAGGCGCCCCGTCGCGCGTGCAGTTTCAGCTTGCGACGACATAGATATCCTCCCCACGCCGGACGACTTCAAAGCTCTTAAGTTTAAGGCTTCGGTCGGACGCGCATTCGCCTGTCATGAGATCGTATTCGTAGCCGTGCCACGGGCAGACGAAATGGATCTCATTGCTGGAAAACTTCTGGCCCACCCAGCCGCGATCCGGGCCGATGACGTCCTCGACCTTGTGCATGATGATGCCCTCGCAGGCGGGACCACCCTGATGCACGCACAGGTTCTCGTAGGCGTAGAACTTGCCCTGCCAATTGAAGACCCCGATTTCGCGCGCACCATGGGTGACAATGCGGCGTTCGCCGTCGGGAAACTGCGAGACTTTGGCGACAAATACTTCCGGCATGTGGCCCGGCTCCAGCTCGTTGAACGACAGAAAAGTATGGCACCGAACCGCACAGCGCGGCAACGAAGCGGCTTCGCGGAAATCAGAACCAGGGTTGCAGCGATCCGCATTGTCTTAGTGGATGGCATCACGCAAGGTCCACCGCCAACGGGAAAGGGGGCCGGGTGGACTCTGCCGCAATGCTCGCTGCCACTGCGGGCGCCTTCGTGCTGGCAGGCTTCGTCAAGGGCGTGATCGGCCTGGGGCTGCCGACAGTGGCGATCGGCCTCCTGGGGCTACTGCTGACACCAGCGCAGGCAGCGGCGATTCTGGTAGTGCCGTCGCTGGTCACCAATATCTGGCAGGCTGCGGCCGGCGGCGGATTGCTCGCATTGACGCGCCGGCTATGGCCAATGCTTGCCGGCATCTGCATCGGCACCTTCGTCGGCGCGGCGTCGCTGCCGCGCGATGACAACGGACGTGCGACGGTGTGGCTTGGGCTCGCACTCGTGCTTTACGCGGCTTTTGGATTGGTCAAAGGGCATTTCGCAGTCCCGCGGCGCGCCGAAACCTGGCTCGGATTGCTCGTCGGTGCGGCGACAGGTGCGATCACCGTCGCGACCGGCATCTTCGTCATGCCTGGAACACCCTATATCCAATCGCTGGAGTTCGATCGCGACAAATTGGTGCAGGCGCTCGGCCTGTCATTCACGGTGTCCACAGTCACGCTTGCTGTGGCGCTTGCCTATGCCGGCCAGGTGCGCACCTCGCTGGCATGGCCTTCGCTGGTCGCGCTCGCCGCGGCGCTTGTCGGGATGGGTCTGGGACAACTCATCCGCGGAAAAGTGAAAGAAGAAACGTTCCGGCTGTGCTTTTTTGTCGGACTGCTGCTGCTTGGGGCGCATCTGGCGCTGCGCGGGCTCTTGTGATCGATTAGGAACGGCCATTTGCAGTTATTAGGACTGGTGCGATGAAAATCGTCGATCTCTCCCACGTCATGAATGTGCACACGCCAGGCTGGGTCGGTTACGCCGGCAACAAGATGTATTACGCGCAGAATTTGCAGACTCAGATGATCGTGGCACAACGCATCGACACGGCGCTGCATGTGGGAACCCACTTTGACGGCGCCATGCATGCAACCGACAATCGGAAAGGCGATATGGCCTCGCTGCCTCTCGACTATCTCGTCAATCGCGGCGTGGTGGTCGACATCTCAAAACACATGCACGACTGGGCGGTCATTACGCCGCAAATGATCGAGGGCGCCGGTGCCGACATTCGTGAGGGCGACATTCTTATCTTGCACACCGGCTGGCACAAACATTACGAAGGGCAACCGCAGCAGGATCTGGTGAAATACTTCTGCTATCACCCAGGGCCGAATCTCGACACCTTGCACTGGATGTTGAAGAAAAAGATCAGGTGGTGGGGCATGGATTGCGGCTCCTGCGATCACGCAATGAACACGTCGATCCGGCGTATGCGACCCGATCTTGCCGAGGAGTTCACGAAGAAACACGGCAAAACACCGGCGGAATTCTTCGGCACTTTTGAATTCACGCACAAAAAATCCGGACGCAAGGTGCGGCAGGACATGTTCCCGTTCCACAGCTGGGCCTTCCAGGAAGGACTGCTGCACGCGGAAAATCTCGGCGGCGACATCGAGATGATGCTGGGAAAACGCTGCGTGGTCGGCGCATTTCCCTGGCGCTACGAAGGCCTTGAGGGGTGTCCGTGCCGGATCGTCTGCTTCCTTGATACTGACATGTCGGTTGAGGCCGTCGGCGACGCCGCCAAGGCGATCTTAAAAAGCTAGCGCTTCTTCTTACGCTTCGGTTTTGTACCCGGATCTTTCAGCCTCGGGTCAGGATGGTTGCTTTGCAATGTTGACTGGATCACTTCGCGCAGCAATTTGTATTTCGATTTTGGCCAATGCGCGACGTGAATGTCGGCGAGCAGTTTCGCTGACTGCCCGAACACCACGATGCGGTCCCCGACGCTAATCGCCTCTTCCAGCTGGTGCGTGATCAAAATCGCGGTCGACCCGCACTCACGCGCCAATTCAAGGAACGTTTCGCGGAGTTCTGCCGCAGTCACCTCGTCGAGATGCCCGAAAGCTTCGTCGGCGAGCAGGATATCGGGCTCGACCGCAAATGCGCGCGCAATAGCCACGCGTTGGCGCATGCCACCGGATAATTCGTGCGGATAGGCATTGGTGAACTGGCCGAGGCCAAGCCGCTTGAGCCAGGTCAGTGCGCGCTCGCGCTGCTCTTTTTCGGGCAAGCCAATGAGTTCGAGCGGAAGCCTTGCGTTGTCGAGCGCAGAGCGCCAGGGCAGCAATCGATCCTGCTGGAACACTGTCGCGATCCGGCCGCGGAAAAAATCGAAATCGGCGTGAGGGCTTTTGTCCCCGATGTGGATCAACCCTTCGCTCGGTGCTTCCAGCCCGATCATCAGGTCAAAAAATGTCGACTTTCCGCAGCCAGTCTGGCCGACGATGGCCACCACCTCGCGTGGCGCAATGGCGAGATCAAGATGATCGATCGCCACCACGGATTGCCCTGTGGTGGTCTGGCGGAAAACCTTGCGCAGGCCGCGAACCTCGATCGGCGGCGGACCACTCATGCGCGCCACCGCAATACACGTGCTTCCGCGCGCGCGACCATCGCCTCAAGCAGGAATAAAAGTGCGACCAGCACCAGCGTCCAGGCAAACACGTCGGCGACGGA
>Ga0335085_10003274_pt1 | contig 28337 bp, 24 predicted proteins | sample Lox_Sample_45_FD_206712 | JGI IMG/M metagenome (GOLD analysis project Ga0335085, IMG submission 206712) | Soil microbial communities from Loxahatchee National Wildlife Refuge, Florida, United States - Lox_Sample_4.5 | ecosystem: Environmental > Terrestrial > Soil > Wetlands | place: USA... | reverse complement strand
AACCGACGGCTCCCTAGGGTAGACATTGCAGCAACCACCACACTGTGGCGGAGGGCCGAAGGGCGGGTGGTGGTGGCACTGTTACGCGAGGGGCTGCCAAGCCACAAGGGCACAGCGAGTGAACAGCTTCCATTCTCAGCCGGCGCGTCAGCCACCCGGACTGATGTGAGATCTAGACAGCATCAGTCTTTGGTACCCGGGGGCACACGCACTCCATGCGATGAGAGCCAGCGCCGCCGACGCGGCCGTCCTGGTGACGCTGATCGAGCTCTCCAGGCAGGCGACGAGTAGCCGGTGTCGTGGTCGTTGAGGATCAGCACGGCCGAGGCCCCGCGGCAGGCCCGCCGCCACGTTCCCGGGAAGCTGGGTCATGTCACTGGTTGAGCCTGACGCACCACGCAAAGGCCGAGTTGCCGCAGGGTTCTGGCCGTGGGACCTGGGTAGGGCGCTAGGCTCCTGCGGGGAAGGGGTGATTGGCCAGATGAGCGGTGAGAACCCGCCCCGGGCGCACGTGGCGGCGCCGGGAACCGAGAAGCCGCGGCGCTTCCGCCCGAAGCTGCGCTACGAGCTGATCAGCTGCGGGCTGCACGGCCACGAGATCCTCGGCACCGAGGCGGCCGAACTGCGCCCGGTGGACCAGATCTTCGCCCGCGAGTCGGGCGGGCTGCGGTGGTACCGCTGCATGCGCTGCGACTCGTGGCTGGCGCTCACCCCGCCGTCCAATCCGGCCAGGAAGTACCCGCCGGAGCGGGAAGAAATCAGCCTGCCGCTGCGGGGCAAGCCGCTGCGCGACCGCTACGTGCTGCGCCTCATCGCCGTCGACCGCTTCCTGCACTTCCTGGTCCTGGGCGCGCTGGCCGCCGCCGTCCTGCTGTTCGCGGGAGACCGGGCCGCGCTGAACGCGGAGTTCACCCGGATCCTCAACGATCTCCAGGGCGGCGTGGGCGGCCCGATGGCGAACAGCAGGCACGGCATCGTGCACGACCTCCAGCTGCTGTTCTCGGTCAGCATCAGGAACCTGTACCTGCTCGGCGCGGCGATCTCCGCCTACGCTCTGCTTGAGGGCGTCGAGGCGATCGGGCTGTGGTTCGGCAAGCGGTGGGCCGAGTACCTGACGTTCGTGGCGACGGTCGTCTTCATCCCCTACGAGATCAGCGAGCTGATCAAGGGCATCACCGCGCTGAAGCTGCTGGCCTTCATCATCAACGTGGCCGTCGCGGTCTACCTGCTGTATGCCAAGCGCCTGTTCGGCCTGCGCGGCGGCGGCAAGGTCGAGCGCGCCGAGCGCGAGGCGGACACCGGCTGGGCCGCGATCGAGCGGTCCACCCCGCACGGCACCCCTGAGCGGTCCACCCCGCGCAGCGCTCCCGAGGCGCGGTTACCAGTTACCGTTCCCGTTGCCCGCGGCGGCCAGCCGGCTGAGGTGAGCTCCTGACAGCCGCAAGGTGGCCGGTCCGGGCGCGCCCAGCGTGACGTCGTGCCGGGTGGCGGGCTCCCAGCCGCCGTCCGGGTAGCGGCGGACGAACTGGAGGCTGGCCTGCCCGGCCAGGTCGGCCGGGGGCAGCGTGACCCCGAAAAGACCGAGGCCGAGCGGCTGCGCGTCTCGCTCGCTGATCGTGACCGGGTTCCAGTCGTTGAAGCCGTAGTGCAGCGTGAACGGACCTGGCCCGGCCACGACCAGGCTCCGGCCGGCGGGCAGCGCGACGACCGGGGAGGCGTCGCGCCAGAACCAGCTCGGCGAGGCGGGCACGGTGGCGTGATACCGGTCGGTGACCAGGGCGAGCCGCTCGACGGGCCGGCCGGAGGCCACCGCGACCGCGAGCTTGACCAGCTCGCTGTGCGCCCAGGCCAGCGGCATCGCGCTGCCGGTGGGCTGGCCGGGACGCAGGTCCTGCCAGGGCAGCTGGCCGCTGTCCCAGACCTGCTCGGGCAGCAGGCCGCCGCGGCCGCGCATGGCCAGCATCGCCCGCAGCTGGACGCTCGCGTCCCCGCCGGACATCAGGTCCAGGTGGCCCCGTTCGCCGGCCAGCAGCGGCCACGGGCGGCCGATGCCGAACTTGCGGACCGGCCAGCCGGTGCCGTCCAGCCATTCCCCGTAGCCGTCGACGTCGTAGCGGCGGTAGGCGCGCCCGTTCGGCGTGTCGGCGGCGAGCATCGCCTCGACGATGGCCAGGGTGTCGGTGATCCGCTTGTCGGCCGGGTCGCGAAGACCGAGCCGGGGCAGGTAGCCGAACTCCAGGCCGACCAGGGCCGCGGCGTCGACGGGCTGGGTGCCGGGCGGCTGGTTGGCCAGCGCGACGCGCCCGCCGCCGGGCAGCCCGATCCTGACGTAGTGCCCGTCGGTGCCGAAGGCCTGGTCGACCTCGTCGCCGGACACGTAGGTGAACTCCTCCAGGCGCTCGTTCCAGTTGTCCGCCAGCGCCCGGGCGAGCGCCTGGTCAGGGCCGGTCATCCGGGTGGCGGCGACCAGCATCGCGACGATCTCGAGGCTGATGGTGAACGGGCTCGCGCCCGGGTTCTCCTCCCACCGGTCCACGTCCTGGCCGGACACCGGGCCGTTCCTGGCGAGGTAGCCGGCCGCCTTGATGATCGCGTTGTCGGTGCCGTCAGGCAGCGGCACGCCGAGCTCCGCCAGCTTGCCCGCCAGCAGCAGCGGGAACGCGACCTCGTCCAGCTGGACCGCCGCCTGCGGGTCGAAGGCGGCCGGCACCCGGCTGACGTAGAAGCACCGTGGCCACGACCCATCGAGGTTCTGCTTGCCGGCCAGGTAGCCGAGGACGCTCGCGGCGTCGTCGGCGTGGCCGGCGGCGGCCAGCGCCAGCGCGGTCTCCCCGCCGTCCCGGCACCAGATCATGTGGTAGCCGCCCGGGTCGTTGGCGTAGTCCCCCCAGGGGATCGCGAGCCCGGCCACGTAGGCGCCGTCCACGGTGTGATCGGCGTGGCTCCGCAGCACCACCGCCGACTCCCGCAGCGCGTCACCCAGGCCGGGCGGCGCCGCGGGCAGCTGGGGCCCGGTGAGCGAGGGCAGGGTCAGGCCCGCCATCCAGGACCGCCAGCCCTGGGCGAACGCCGCCGCCGTCGCGTCGTACCCGGCGTCCAGGCTGGCCTGGGCCGCGGCCCGGGCGGCGACCTCGCTGTTCCCGAACCCCAGCGCCAGCTGCCCGGAGCCGGCCGCCAGCTCCGCGGTCAACGCGACGACCCCCGGCCCGGCCTCGCCGTAGGTCAGGGTCATGGTCCCGTGGCGGCTGAAATCGGTCCAGCCGTCGGTGTCGCCGACGTATCCGGCCCCGGCCCGGGTGAACCCCGGCTGGGCCAGCAGGCACAGGAAGCGGGCGCCGTCGCTGGCGAACAGGGCCATGTCCTCCCCGGCCCACGCGGTGTTGTCCGCCCCGAGCGTGCCCCACTGCGACTCCGGGGTGATCTGGCTGGTACCCAGGTGGGGGGCCAGCAGCGGGTACAGGCGCGCATCCGGGCCGGCCAGCTCGTAGTCGACGAGCAGGGCGTCGCGGCCGGGATCCACCACGGGCCGCAGCGTGAGCCGGTACGCCTGGCTGGCGCTGGTATGGACGATCGTCGGGAGCATCAGCCCCGGCTCCGGGGTGGACAGCGTATAGCGGTCCACCCGCTTGACCTCCTGCCACCAGCCGGGGCCCGCGACCAGGAAGCCGAAGTCCTTCACCTGCGGCTGGTCCACGGCCGGCCAGTAGACCTCGGTGACGATTCCCCGTGCCATCGTCGCCCACAGGCGGCTGGTCCCCAGTGCGGTCATAACCAGGTCCTTGGCCCCCGATGTCCACGACTGGGCCGCCTGTGCCCCCGGAACCGGCGCCGGGCCAGCTGCCATCAGAACCCCCTCATGTCCACAGGGATCCTAGGGCCGCGTCGACCCGGCTCGCCAGCGAGCCCGTGGCGGGCAGCGGCGGGACCAGCGGGGCGGCGGTCGTGCTGTCGCAGGCGGCCAGTGCGCCGGCGTCGAGGAACCTGGTCAGCTGGCCGAGCCCGTGCCGGTCGTCGCGGCCGCGCCGGTGGATGTGCAGCCGCTGCGGCGCGTACAGGTACAGGTCGTCGCGGGCCCGGGTGATGGCCACGTAGAACAGGCGGTGCTCCTCGGCCAGGCCGCCCGGGTCGCCGAGGGCCATGTCGCTGGGCAGCGCGCCGTCGACCAGGTGCGGCAGGTGCACGACCGGCCACTCCAGGCCCTTCGCCGCGTGGATGGTGGAGATGGTCAGGTAGTCCTCGTCCAGCCGGGGCGGCCCGGCCAGATCGGAGGCCGAGACCGGGGGATCCAGGGCCAGCTCGGCCAGGGCGTCCTGGAGCGACGGCTGGGCGGCGACCGCGTCGGCGAGCCGCCGCAGGTCGGCGAGCCGGGGCGCGGCGTCGGGGTAGCGGCCGCGGATCAGCGGGTCCAGGAGGGCCAGCAGGCGCTCGGCCTGGCCGGATGTCTCCGCGGCGGCGTCGGCGAGCGCGTCCAGGGTGGCGGCCAGGGCCCGCCGGGACCGGGCCGGCGCGGCCTCGACCGCTCGCGCTCTATCCGCATCGGGGCCGAGGTCGAGGATGCGCCGGGCGTGCGCCGGGCCGATGCCCTCGTGCAGCCGCAGCAGCCGGAACCAGGCCAGGTCGTCGGCCGGGTTGACCACGATCCGGGCGGCGGCGGTGAAGTCCTTGACGTGGGCGGTGTCGGTGAACCGCAGCCCGCCGAACTTCACGTACGGGATCTTGCGCGCGGTGAGCTCGATCTCCAGCAGGTCGCTGTGGTGGGCGGCGCGGACCAGCACGGCCTGATCGCGCAGCGCGGTGCCGCCCTCGTGCGCCCCGAGCACCCGGGTGCAGACCTCCCGCGCCTGGGTGGCCTCGTCGTGGCAGCGGACCAGTAGCGGCGCTGAACCCGCTCCGCGCTCCCCGGTCAGCGTGAGGTCCAGGCCGGGAGCGGACGGGCGGACCACGTTGGCCAGCCCGAGGATGCCCGGCCGGGACCGGTAGTTGCGGTCGAGCCGCACGACGTCGAGCCCGGGATAGTCGGCGGTTAGCTGCCGCAGGTGCGCCGGATCCGCGCCGCGGAACCCGTAGATGGCCTGCGCGTCGTCGCCTACGCAGGTCAGCTGCTTGCCGTCCGGCTGGAGCAGCCGCACGATGCTGGCCTGGACCGCGTTGACGTCCTGGTACTCGTCCACCAGCACCGCGTCGAACATGCCCCGCAGCACCGGGCCCGCGGCCGGGTCGGCCAGCGCCGCCTGCCACAGCAGCAGCAGGTCGTCGAAGTCGAGCAGGTGCCGCTCCCGCTTGCGCGCGGTATAGGCCCGGAACAGCCCGGCCAGTTCGCCGGTGAACGGCGCGCACCACGGGTAGCCGGCCGTGACCACCTCGCTGACCGGCCGCCCGGTGTTCACGCACCGGGTGTAGATGTCCGCGCAGGTCGCGGCGCGCGGCGTCCGCTGGCCGGTGCCGGCCAGGCCGTGGTCGGGGCGCAGGGCGTCGAGGATGTCGGTGGTGTCGCCGGGGTCGAGGATGGTGAACTGCGGCGACAGCGAGAACGACTCGGCGTGCCGCCGGATGATCTTGTGCGCGATGGCGTGGAACGTCCCGCCCCAGATCTTCCCGTCTGCCCCGTCCCGGCTAGCACCGGCCGCGGCGGCGCCCGCTCTGGCCAGCATGTCGCTGGCCGCCCGGCGGGTGAAGGTCAGCAGCAGGATCCGGCTGGCCGGCACGCCCTGGGCGCCGCGCAGCCACGCCGCCCGCGCCACCAGCGTCCTGGTCTTCCCGGTGCCGGCCCCGGCCAGCACCAGCAGCGGGCCGCCCTGGTGCGTCACCGCTCGCCGCTGCTGTTCGTTCAGGCCCTCGAGCAACGTGTCCTCGTCGAACATGGTTATGAACATAACCAGCCCGGCCGCCGCGGGCCCGTGCGCCGCGCCGGCCGGAACCTGGCGGGACCGCCATGTTTCGCTCACCCGCACCCGGGCAACGGACTCGTGATGGGCCACGACACGGACCCTGGTCCGCAGCCCACGCGGACCGACCGGCGCTGGTATTTCGGGCTGATGGCTACGTGCATCGGCCTGTTCGTGCTGTCCTGGGCGGTGATCAGCCGGTATTCGTCGCTCGCGGCCGTCATCGTCGCGGGGGTCGCGGTGGCGATCCCGCCCTTCGCGGTGATCGTCGCCAACGTGGCCAGCGCCTCGGACCGGCGTCGCCGGTAGCCAGGGCCGGCCGCCGCGACCTGCGCCACCACCGGCTCGGGGGATACCGAGGCGCGCACCAGCCCCGTTCGGTAAAAAGGTTGTGGCGACGGTGCCAAGCCCGGAGGAGGTCGCGTGCTGAACGCGTGGACACGGCACCGGGTACTCGACGCGGTCGCCGGGATGGAGTGGCACCCGGACGGCGCCATCGAGGTGCTGGCCGACGACTACCGGCTCATCCGCTACCCGGACTGGGCGCTCGACCCCACCTTCCCGGCCGCTCAGGTCACCCGGTCGCAGAGCAGCCGGCCCGTCGCGGAGGTCATCGAGGAGGTGACCGGGCGGGTACGCCGGTGGGGCCTGCCCGGCGTGGCCTGGTGGGTCTCGGCCACGACGCGGCCGCCGGACACCGAGGCGGTGCTGCGTGCCCGGGGCGGAGTCCAGATCGACACGGTGAGCATCCTGGCCCGCGAGCTGGACGGCGGGCTGCCGGACCTGGCCGCCCCGGGGGAGGTGCGCGTCGAGCTGGTGGCCGACGCCAGGACCTTCCGGGCCGCCTCGATGGTCACCGTGCGCGGCTGGGGCCGGGAGGAACCCGCCGTGGCGGCCGCCGACCGTGAGTTCCGCGGCGCGCTCAGGGACCTGGCCGCCTGGTCCAGCTTCCGCGTGGTCGCCTCGGTTGCGGGGGAACGAGGCGAGGTGCCCGTCTCGACCGGCGGCTGCTCGCTGCGCGGCGAGGTGGCGCACCTGTGGGGCGCGGTCACCCTGCGCGAGTACCGGCGGCGCGGCTGCTACCGGGCCGTGCTGGCCGAACGGCTCCGGCTGGCCCAAGCCCACGGTGCCGCGCTGGCCCTGGTCAAGGGGCGCCCGCAGACATCAGCGCCGATCCTGCTCCGGGCCGGCTTCGCCGACTGCGACACCGAGCGCTGTTTCTGGCTCTCAATCTAGGAATCCGCTGCCCCCAGGTGGTGCAATCCAGGAATCCGCTGGCCGCCGGGTTGTGCCGGACATTACCCGCGTGCTCTCATGCACCCATGACCGAGCTGAAGCAGGAAACGGCCAGCCTGGACGCGCTGGCCGACATCGAGCGTCAGGTGCTCTGGCTGTCGACCGCGATCGTCCATCACGCCAACCGGGTCCGGCCCAACCCCGGCGGCCTGAAGGTCGGCGGCCACCAGGCCTCGTCGGCGTCGATGGTGTCGATCATGACGTCGCTGTGGTTCCAGCACCTGCGGCCGCAGGACCGGGTGTCGGTCAAGCCGCACGCCTCGCCGGTGCTGCACGCGATCAACTACCTGCTGGGCGAGCTGGACGAGTCCTACCTGCCGACGCTGCGCGCATTCGGCGGCCTGCAGAGCTATCCGAGCCGGGTCAAGGACCCCGACCCGGTTGACTACTCCACCGGATCCGTCGGCATCGGCGCGACCGCCCCGGTCTGGGGCGCGGTCGCCCGCCGGTACCTGAACGGCAGGTTCGCGCCCGGCGAGGACCCAGGGACCCCGGGGCGGCAGTACTCGCTGCTCGGCGACGCCGAGCTCGACGAGGGCGCGGTCTGGGAGGCGATCGTCGACCCCGGCGTGGCCGAGCTCGGCGAGGTCGTCTGGGTCGTGGACGTGAACCGCCAGTCGCTGGACCGGGTGGTCCCGCTGATAGCGGCGGACCGGCTGCGGGGGATGTTCACGGCGGCGGGCTGGCAGGTCATCACGCTCAAGTACGGGCGGCTGCTCGGGGAGCTGTTCGCCCGCCCGGGCGGCCAGGCCCTGCGCGACCGGATCGACTCCATGCCCAACCCGGAGTACCAGCGGCTGCTCCGCTGCGACCCCGAGGAACTGCGCCGCCGCCTGCCGGCCGGGAACGAGTCCCTGGCCGCCCTGGTGGCCGGGCTGGACGACCACCTGCTGCTCCGCGCCATCCGCAACCTCGGCGGGCACGACCTGAGCTCGCTCGGGGAGGCCTACGAGGCCATCGACGACACCCGGCCGACCATCATCCTGGCCTACACGATCAAGGGGTACGGGCTGGCCATCGAGGGGCACCCGCAGAACCATTCCGCGCTGCTGACCGAGGCCCAGCTCGGGGAGCTCGCGGCCCACCTCGGCACCGACGTCAGCCAGCCGTGGCTGCGGGCCACCCCGGACAGCGCGGCGGGCGCGCTGTGCGAGCAGACATCGCAGCGGCTACGGCGTCCGCCATCGCCCTTGCAGGCCCCGCCCGCGGTGCCCGCCGACCTCGGCCGGACGCCGACCGGGACCGCCACCACCCAGGCGGCGCTGGGCCGGGCCCTGCTGGACCTGACCAGGGAGGCGCCGCAGGCGGCGGCCCGGGTGGTGACGGTGAGCCCGGACGTCAGCTCGAGCACCAACCTCGGCGGCTGGGTGAACAAGGTCGGCGTGTGGTCGGCCAGCGAACGAACCGACTGGTTCGCCGACGACGCCGAGACCATCCTGCACTGGCGGGAGAAGCCCACCGGCCAGCACATCGAGCTCGGCATCGCCGAAGGCAACCTGGTCGGCCTGATCGGCGAGCTCGGCGCGACGTGGAGCCGCTGGGGCCAGCCGCTGTTCCCGATCGGCGTGCTGTACGACCCGTTCGTGGAGCGGGCGCTTGAGCCGTGGTCGTTCGGCATCTACGCGGGCGGGCAGTCGATCCTGGTCGGCACGCCGTCCGGGGTCAGCCTCGCCCCCGAGGGCGGCGCGCACCAGTCCATCACCACGCCGTCCATCGGGATCGAGCAGCCCGGCTGCGTGTCCTACGAGCCCGCGTTCGCGGTCGACACCGAATGGTGCCTGCTGGCCAGCCTGGCCCGGCTGGGCCGCCCGGACGGCAGCTCGGCCTACCTGCGCCTGTCCACCCGGCCGGTGAGCCAGAAGCTGGCCGCGATCCCGGCCGACCCGGCCGCCAGGGAACGCCGCCGCCGGCAGGTGGTGGCCGGGGCATACCCATTGCGCCGAACGGGTGCGGGCATGCCCGCCGTCACTATCGCGGTCATGGGGGCGGTCGTGCCCGAGGCGCTGGCCGCCGCCGAGCGGCTCGACGCGGCCGGGACGCCGGCCGACGTGGTCTGCGTGACCAGCCCCGGCCTGCTGTTCCGCGCACTGCGGGCCCGGCAGGGGCAGCTCCAGCCCGCGGGCCAGCAGTGGGCAGAGCCGTGGATCCTGGAGCAGGCGTTCCCCACGGCCCGGGCCACGCCACTGGTCACCGTGCTTGACGGCCACCCGCACACGCTGTCCTTCCTGGCCACCGTCAACCGGGTGCCGCACATAGCGCTGGGCGTGGCGCAGTTCGGCCAGTCCGGGGCGCCCGAGGACCTGTACCGGTACAACGGCATCGACGCCGACAGCATCGTCCGCGCCGCCCTGGACGTGGCTGGCTAGGCCCCGCCTGTATCAACCGAGCCGTTTCTCCCCTCCGGGTTGGCAAAGGGCCTGACCGCTGACAGGGAGGGGAGTGATGGACGGACCGCAGAGCCGGTTCCTGAACGTCAGCCTGCTGCCCGGCTCCCAGGCCCACCTCGCGTACTACGCCCGGGCTAGCACCGGCCTGCCCGCGGCGGGCCACCCGCCCCGGCCGGTCCCGTCCCGTCCCGGGCTCCAGCTGCACTTCTTCGGCGGCAAGACGATCGCCGACCTGGTCTACGTCAACCGCTACCTCGGCGGCCCCGGCGCCTGGGATCCCGCCGACCGGGCCAGCATCGACGCCGCCCTGGCCAAGGCGATGAGCGACAACGCGCTCCAGTCGGTCCTCCAGCAGTACTACGAGCCGGCCATCAGCTCGCGCATGCTGCCGTCGGCGGTGCTGCCCGGGCGTGTCCCGGCCACCATCTACAAGAACCAGGTGGAAGCGCTCGCGGCCCGGATCTACCGCAGCGGTGCCCTCGGCGGCGCCGACCCGGGCCGCACGCTGGTCAACATCATGCTGCCCCGGGGGGTGGTCCTGGTGGACGGCTTCTCGCCCGGCTTCCAGCCGGCGGCGGGCACCGAGGCCGAGCACGAGCGCCGGCTGCGGGCCGTGGTCACGGTCGGCGCCGAAGCCGCCGATTCCCGGCACGGCCTGGGTGGATACCACGGATCGACGAACGTCGCGGGTGCCGCCGTCTACTACGCCGTCGGCGTGTACTCCGAGGGCGGGAACGGCGTCCCCGTCTTCGACCAGCCCTGGAAGAACGTGGCGGCGACGTTCTACCACGAGCTCAACGAGGCCAGGACCGACCCGGACGTGGAGGACGCCATCAGGACCGGCGACAGCTCCAGGCTCGGCTGGTACTCCGCCGAGGGCGGCGAGGTCGGCGACATCCCGGTCAGGGAGGCCGGGACCAGGCTCGCCCGCGTCTTCACCGAGATCGAGCTGGCCGACGGCTCGGACGCCGTCCCGGTCCAGCTGATGTGGTCGAACCAGGACGACGGTCCTGCCCGCCGCATCGACTTAACTTCGCCAAGCCTCCCTTGCGGCGTCGCGCAGCCGCCCGGTGACCCGAGCCACGGGCCACCGGGGCGGCGGCCCCGGCGCCCCGTGAACGCCCGGTGGTTCGCGGCGTGGACCACTGGGTACCACCTTTCGCCGGTCCGGCCTCGCCCGGCCGGACCGGCGAAAGGCCCATTGCCGTGATCAAGGCCTCAGACGTTATCCTGGCGACGAACTAGGACCCTCCCCGGGGGAGGTGGCCCTGAACCGATGGGAGCAGCGCCGGTGGCAGCAGTGACGCAGCGGACGGTCACCACCCCCGACGGCCGGACGCTGGCCATCGAGGAAGCCGGGGACCCGGCCGGCCGGCCGGTCTTCGTGCACAACGGCACGCCGAACTCCCGGCATATCTTCGCCCCGGTGGCGGCCGACGCCGCCGCCCGCGGCCTGCGCCTCATCGCTTACGACCGGCCCGGCTACGGCGGATCGACGCCCCAGCCGGGCCGGTCCGTGGCCGACTGCGCGGCCGACGTCCGGGCCATCTGCGCCGGGCTCGGCATCTCCCGGCTGGCCATGTGGGGCATCTCCGGCGGCGGCCCGCACCTGCTGGCCTGCGCGGCGCTGCTGCCCGGCCTGGTCACGGCGGCTGCCTCGCTCGCCTCGCTGGCGCCGTCCGACGCCGACGGCCTGGACTGGTTCGACGGCATGGGGCAGGACAACGTCGAGGACTTCAAGCTCCAGCAGACCGACAAGCAGGCGGCCCGGGCCAAGCTAGAGGAACAACGCGAGCAGAACCTCGCCGCCACCGGCGAGGACCTGGCCGGGATGCTCAAGACGCTGCTCACGCCGGCCGACGCGGCCGTCCTGACCGGCGAGTTCGCCGAGTACCTGGCCTGGACGGGACGCGAGGGCCTGGCGCCGGGCACCCAGGGCTGGTGGGACGACGGCGAGGCCTTCAGCCGCCCGTGGGGATTCGAGCTGTCCGCTATCGAGGTCCCCGTCCTGCTGCTGCACGGCCGGCAGGATCAGTTCGTCCCGTTCGGCCACGGCCGCTGGCTCGCGGAGCGCATTCCCGGCGTCGAGGCCAGGCTGCTGGACGACGACGGCCACCTCACGCTGCTCACCGAGCGCATCGGCGACGTCCACGCCTGGCTGGCGGAACGCCTCTGAACACGCCGCGGGCGGCTCACGGCGAATGCCCGGCCTGACCTAATATGCTTGCCTGCGGGCAACTAAAAGGGAGCGCGGGGCATGGACAATGACACCGTCATCCGGTTGCGGCGTGTCGTCCTGAAGCTCGCGCGGCAGCTCAACGCCGCCTCCCGGGAAGAAGGCCTGACCCCGACCCAGGCCTCGGTGCTGGGCATCACGACCGTGCGCGGGCCGCTCAGCCTGGCCGAGCTCACCGAACTCGAGGGCATCAACCCCACGATGCTCTCCCGTGTCATCGGCACGCTCGACTCCTATGGCCTGATAAACCGGCTGCGGGATCCCGACGATTTCCGCGCCGCCCGGGTCGAGATCACGCCGAAGGGCCGGAGCGTCTACGAGCGGATCACCGCGCAGCGCATGACGGTCATCTCCGAGTCGGTGGGCGGCCTGCCCGCCGGCCAGCAGACCGCGCTGCTCGAGGCGCTCCCGGCGCTGGAGAACCTGGCCGAGGACCTGCGGGACACGAACCGGCGCGGCCGGCACCGGCTCCGCGACGCGCCCGCTCCCGACTGAAGCCCCGTGTTCGGCAGCCCCGTGTTCGGCAGCCCCGTGTTCGGCAGCCCCGTGTTCGGCTCAATCGCCGTGTCCGAAACCCGCCAGCTTGGCCCGGCGGCGGTTCCTAGCCTGGATGCATGACCATTTACACGACGACGCCAAGCCCGGTGGGCGAGCTTCTCCTCATCGGTCTCCCGGCCAAGGACGGCGTGCGGCTGACCTCCGTGTCGATGGACGGCCAGCGCTACACGCCCGCGGTGCGGGCCGAGTGGCGCGCGGACCCGGCGCCGTTCGCCGAGGTGATCCGCCAGCTCACCGCGTACTTCGACGGCCAGCTGACCACGTTCGACCTGGACCTCGCCCCGCGCGGCACGGATTTCCAGCAGCGGATCTGGCAGGCCCTGGACTCGGTGCGGTACGGCACGACCACCACCTACGGCCAGCTCGCCGCGCAGCTCGGCGTGCCGCGCGACCGCATCCAGGCGCTCGGTGCCGCCATCGGCGCGAACCCGCTGGCCATCATCCGCCCGTGTCACCGCGTGGTCGGCTCGGACGGCGGCATGCGCGGCTACGCCGGCGGCGTCGAGCGCAAGCAGCAGCTACTCGCTCACGAGGGTGCCCTCCTGGGGGCCTCATGGTGACGACAGCTGACTGGGGAGCGGTCCAGGCCGAGCTCGACGAGGCGGGCTGCGCCCGGACGCCCCGGCTGCTCACCCCGGAGCAGTGCCGGGACCTGGCCGCGCTGTACGACAAGCCGGAGTTGTTCCGCAGCACGATCGACATGGCCAGGCACCGGTTCGGCTCCGGCCACTACCGGTACTTCACCCACGACCTGCCCGCACCCGTCCGCGAGCTGCGCGAGTGGTTCTACCCGCACCTGCTCCAGATCGCCCGCGACTGGGCCGGCCGCCTCGGGCGGCCGGCCCCGTGGCCGGACACGCTGGGGGAGTGGCTGGAGCGGTGCCACCGGGCCGGGCAGGGCAAGAGCGCCCAGATCCTGCTGCGCTACCAGGCCGGCGACTGGAACGCCCTGCACCGCGACCTGTTCGGCGACCTGGTCTTCCCGCTTCAGGTGGTGGTCGCCCTGGACGAGTACGGCACCGACTACACCGGCGGCGAGTTCCTGCTGGTCGAGCAGCGCCCGCGGGCTCAGTCCCGGGGCACCTGCACCATCTTGGAGCAGGGGCACGGGCTCATCTTCACCACCAGGGACCGCCCGGTGCGCAGCGCGCGCGGCTGGTCCGCGGGCCCCGTCCGCCACGGCGTCAGTACCGTGCGCTCAGGACACCGGCGCACCCTCGGCCTCGTTTTTCACGACGCCTAGACCGGTCCCCAGGGCCGGCGCGGCGACCTGCCCGGCCTGCACCCGCTCGGCCTGGTTGAGCAGGCGGTTGGCGGTCGCCAGGATCCCGATCCCGAGCAGGATCGCGCCGACCCCGATGTAGAACGGGAAGTGGATGTTGATAGCCAGGACCATCCGCCCGGCCGCGTACGGCGCGAGGCCGCCGCCGATGAACCGGACGAACCCGTAGGCGGCCGATGCCACCGGCTTGTCCACCGGCGAGACGGTCATCACCGCCTGGGTGGTGATCGTGTTGTTCACCCCGATGAAGATCCCGGAGATGATCACGGCCGGGATCAGCACCGCCCGGTCCGTCGTCCAGATCGCGATGACCAGCACCACCACCGCGAACGCGGCCAGGTTCGCGTACATGGTCTTGGCGATGCCCAGCCTGGCCTGCAGCCAGGGCGCGCCGAACACGGCGAAGATGGCGACCATGATGCCCCAGCCGGTGAAGACCAGGCCGAGCTTGATCGGGCTCAGCTCCATCGGGAACGGCGCGTAGCCCAGGACGGTGAAAAAGGCCCAGTTGTAGCACAGCGCGGTCAGCGACATCGTGAGCAGCCCGCGGTGCTTGAGCGCCCGCAGCGGCGCCGACAGCGAGGTCGCGCGGGCCGGTTTCGGGATGGGCTCGACCAGCACGATAGTGGCGATCAGCGCGATGGCCATCAGCGCGGCCACCCCGTAGAACGGGCCCCGCCAGCTAATCTCGCCCAGCGTCCCGCCGAGCAGCGGGCCGACCGCGATGCCGACGCCGAGCGCGGTCTCGTAGAGCACGATCGCGCCGGCGAAGCCCCCGCTGGCCGAGGCGACGATGACCGCCAGCGAGGTGGCGATGAACAGCGCGTTGCCCACGCCCCAGCCCGCCCGGAACCCGATGATTCCGTTGATGCTGGGGGAGGCCCCGGCCAGCGCGCTGAACACCACGATCAGGATCAGCCCGGCAATGAGCGTCTTCTTGGCGCCAAGACGGCTGGAGACCCAGTTGGTGATCAGCATCGCCACCGCGGTGACCACCAGGTAGCTGGTGAACAGCAGCGTTACCTCGCTGGGGGAGGCGTTCAGCTCATGGGAGATAGCCGGCAGGATCGGGTCCACCAGGCCGATGCCCATGAACGAGACGACGCAGGCGAACGCGACGGCGAAGACGGCTTTCGGCTGCCGGAACGGGCTCGCGACCGAGCCTGTATGGGTGCCGCTCATCAGTGCTCTCTTTCGGAACGATCAGTGGGTCAGGGTCACATCGCGCTGCGCGCTGGCCAGGGCGTCGATGGCGGGGAGCGCCGCGGTCAGCGCGGCGCGGTCTTCCGCGCTGATCCGGTCCAGGATCACGGCGAGCCGTTCGGCCCGCACCGCCCGGCGCCGGGCCAGCGTGTCCCGGCCCTGGTCGGTCAGCCGGACCTGCACGACCCGCCCGTCGCCGGGGTCCGCCTCCCGGCGGACCAGGCCGGCCTCCTGGAGTCGGCCGGTCAGCTGCGTCATGGCGGGCTGGGTCACGCCCTCCTGGACGGCGAGCGCGGTGAGCCGCCGCGGCCCCGACCGCTCCAGCGTGGCCAGCGTGGCGGCCGCCGTGAGCGACAGCCCGTCCGCCGGGCTCAGCGACCTGACCAGCCCGATCAGCCGCTCCACGCCCGCCGAGATCCCAGCCGCCAGCACCCGCTCACCCCCCGCGGCCACCGCCCGCCCCGCCCCAGCAGCCGCGGTCCGCTCACCTCCCGCAGCCACCGCCTGCCCACCAGCGCCGGGCGCGCCGACGTCAGGCCCGCGCGAAATTTCCATAAGTTATTTATATCAGTTACTTATATATATGCCAACCTCCCGCTCTCCCGCCCCGCATCCACACCACCACTCCCGTTGGTCACAGATCCCGTCCCAGGCCAACGACATCGCTGCCACATCGATGTCGTGGGAGCGACATCGCTGCCACATCGATGTCGTTAGCGGTGACCCGGAAAGGCAGGCGGCCGGCGCAGGGCCCGGTCATAGGCGCGCCACCCGTTCACATAACCGTCCATCATGGAAACGAACGGGGTCGAGGCACTCGCCCGCGCCCCCCTGACAGCGGCCGTGGCGCCGACGCCGAAGACATGGAGCCGCCCCGGGCGCATCGATGGCGCTGCGCCCGGGGCGGCGTGCCCGGTCAGCGGTCCGGCGGAGACCACTGACCGGGAGATCAGGGGTTACTGGGCGTTGAGCAGGGCGGCGATGGCCGGGTGACGGCGCATCTTGCTCAGGTAACGGCTGCGGTTCGGGCCGATGCTGCCGACCGGGATGCCCAGCTGGGCGCTGATGTCGGCGTAGGGCACCGGCGGGTCCGCGATGAGCAGGGAGATCAGCTGCTGGCCGTTCGGCGGCAGCTGGGCGAAGGCCTCGCGCAGGGCGGCCTGGCGCTCGGCCATCAGCAGGCCCTGCTCGGCCAGCCCGATCCGCTCGTCCGGGAGGGTCTCCACGTCCCTCGCGTACATCGCGGCGTGCGGGCCGTGCGCCATGTACAGCACCCGCAGGCACTCCCGCCGGGCGGTGGTGGCCAGCCAGCCGGGCAGCGCGGCCGGGTCGCGGACCTTGTCCAGCTGGTCAACGAGCCGCAGCCACACGCTCTGCGCCACATCGTCGGCGTCGGTGCGGCCAAGGCGGTGCTTGCGGCAGATCGACCAGATGAGAGGGGAGTACCGCTCGACCAGCGCGTCCCACGCCTCGCTGTCGCCCTCCCTGGCCCTGGCCACCAGCTCGCTAGCCGCCAGCTCGGTGACAGCGGCGACGCTATCCTCGGAATCCATGGGGGCGGGCCGTTCCAGGGTGCAGGCCTGAGCAGTCATGATCCGGTCTCCTCGTCCGTGCCGACTCACTGAGCACAGACTCGGCGACCGGGCGTCCCGTCGTCATGGGGTACCTGTCACGACTTGACCGGGAAAAATCACGGTCCCTGGCGCCCGGACGGGGCCCGATGTCCCTCAGACCCGGGACTGTTGTCCCAAGCCCGCGTCCCTGGCCTGGACGATGGCCTGGGCGCGGTCGGCGACCTGCAGCTTGGTCAAGATGTTGGAGACGTGGTTGCGTACCGTCTTCTGGCTCAGCCCGAGCTTGACCGCGATCGCCGGGTTGGCCCGGCCCTGGGCGACTAGGTCGAGCACCTCGCGCTCCCGGTCGGTCAGCTGCGGGAACACCGGCGCCGGGGCTGCCACGGGGGACGTGAAGTAGGCCAGCATGCGCGCGGCCAGCTGCGTCCCGAAGATAATCTCGCCGTTGGCCGCGGCCCGGATGGCGGCGTGGATCTGCTCCTGGTCCGCGCCCTTGAGCAGGTAGCCGCGGGCGCCGGCCCGCAGCGCCGAGAAGATCGAGTCGTCGTCGTCGAACATGGTCAGCACGAGCACCGTGATGTGCGGGCTGTCCGCCACGATGCGGCGTGTGGCCTCGATGCCGTTCACGCCGGGCATGTGCAGGTCCATGACGACCACGTCGGGCTGGGTCTCCCTGGCCAGCTCGACCGCTTCGGTCCCGCTGGTGGCGGCCCCGACCAGCTCGGTGTCCTGGCCGTCGGTCAGCAGGGCGCTCAGGCCGTCCCTGAACAGCGGGTGATCGTCGGCGATCAGGACCCGGATCGTCTCTGTCATTGCTTCTCCCGGGCGGGCAGGCGGGCGTTGATCCTGGTTCCGTGGGGCAGGGCGGGCTCGATCACGAGGTCCCCGCCGAGTTCGGTCACGCGCTCGCGCATCGACGTGATGCCGACGCCGGCCCGCCAGCCTTCCGGCAGTCCCACTCCGTCATCACGTACCTCCACGTCCAGGTCTTGGTCATTCAGCCGGATCCGCACCGTGCACTTGGTGGCCAGCGCGTGCCGGGTGATGTTGGTCAGCGCCTCGGTCACGATCCGGTAGCAGGCTACCTCCGTCGCGGCGGGCAGGTCAGGTGCCTCGTTGTCCGGAGCGTCCAGCGTAACGGTGAGCGCCGGCGCCTCGTACTGCAGCCGTCCCACCTCCTCGCGCAGCGACCCGATCAGGCCGAAGTCATCGAGGGCGGGCGGCCGCAGGCCGTAGACGATGCGCCGGACGTCGGTCACCGCCCGCTGCGTCTCGGCCTTGAGCTTGCCCAGCAGCTCGGTGAGCGCGGGCTGGTCCGCCGCCCGGGCCCGGGCGGTGTCCAGGCCGAGGGTCAGGCCGGCCAGCGTCGGGCCGATGCCGTCGTGCAGATCGCGGCGCAGCCGCCGCCGCTCCTCCTCGCGCGCGGTGACCAGGCCTGCCCGGGACGCGTCGAGCGCCCGGCGCAGCGCCACCACGTGCGCGGCCGGGCCCGCCTGGCGCCCCAGGTCGGCCAGCAGCCGGACGTCGTCAGGACCGAGGTTCTCGCCGCGTGACCGCATGCCCACCAGGAGCCGCCCGACGGTCTCCCGCTGGAAGGTCAGCGGGAACGCGACCACCTGCGACGGGGCCTCGCCGTAGGTGGCCGCCGGGCTCCAGCCGTCGCCGAGCCGCAGCTCCAGGGCGGCGTACGGCAGCCGCAGACTGTCCGCGATGGTCTTCACCACCGAATTGAGCGCGGTCTCCGGGTCCGCTGCCTCCTCGACCCGGCGGCCGAGCCGGGCCAGGGCCTCGTAGGGCACGCCCCGGTCACCGTAGAACAGCCGGTCCACCCGGCGCTGCACCCGGTCGTGCAGCGGCCACAGCGCGGCGGCGGCCAGCACGGTGGCGATGATCTGCACCGGCAGGCCGCGGCCCTGGACGCCGAACAGCGAGTGCGCTATCACCACCACGGCCAGATAGACCGCGGCCACCCCGGCGGTGAGCAGGCCGTACAGGGCCGCCCGGTTCAGCAGGATGTCGATCTCGTACAGCCGGTGCCTGGTGACCGCGATCCCGATCGCGATGGGCATCAAGATGCCGGCCGGCAGGGCCAGGAGCAGGCTCCACGTGCCCGGGAAGACCAGGGTGGCGATCAGCGAGACGACGGTGAACGGCAGCACGGCCAGCAGCCACTTGAGCTGCTGGCGTCCGACCCGGTCTGACCGCTGCCAGCGCAGCGTCATGCTCGCCACCGCGCCCGCCCCGGCCACCACGCCAAACCCGATGGCCAGGGCCCCGCACGTCTCGTACAGCCAGTCGAGCTGCGGGAAGGCGTACGGGTTATGCCGATAGCGGAACAGCGGCCCCAGGTTCTGCGGATAGAAGGCAAAAGCGGCGATGGACAGCGGGATGAACGCCAGCGCGGCCCACAACGCGGGCCTGAACCGCCGCGACAGCAGCCTGCCCTCTGGGAAGACCAGCAGCAGGACCATGGCGCCCAGGCTGGTGGCGGGCGCGTAGGCCCAGGTGTTGACCCACAGCGCCAGGGTCGAGAACGGCAGCGAACCGGGTGAGTGGACCACGGCGTACCGCACGTAGGCATAGCATCCCGTGGCGAATGCGTCCGCCAGCCCGATCAGGCAGAGCAGCGGGCCCATCGGATGTCCCGGGCGCCGGGCCAGCAGCACGCACCCCATCCAGGCGTAGGCGAGCGGGGCCGGCAGCAGGAGTATTGACACGTCCTGGCCGAACACCGCTAGCACGCCCCCGCCGACCGCCAGGATCGTGGCCGTCACGGCAGCCGCCACGGCCAGCACGGCAAGCGTCATCGGCCGGGCTGGCCTCGCGGTCACCGGGAGGTCCAGATCCACATACATACGATGGGGCTTTTTGGTCCCGCTGTCACGGGACACGCGTCCCGGGTCGCTCGGGATCCGCCCGGGCCAGGTCCGGGACCGCGTCCCCGTCAGGGGGGAGTGACGGCCCTGAGCAGGAAGCTGACCAGCTGGTCGGCGTAGGGCCCGGTGTTGCGGGCCAGGTCGGCCCGGCGGTCGTCGGGGATGACGAGCGCGTGCATCATGGCCCCGCCGATAAGCGTGTCGAGCAGCAGCGTGACGGAGACGTCGGGCGCGACCTCACCGCGGTCGATGCCCCGCCTGACGATGGCCCGGGCAGCCAGGACCTGGTCCCGCCGCAGCTGCGCGTAGTGCTCGGCCACCCCCGGGATGGCGGCCGCCTCGAGCCCGAGCCGCAGCGCGACCCGGCTGGTGTCGCCGGCGTAGATGCCGAGCATCTGGGTGGCCAGCTCGACCAGGTCGCCGCGGAGCGTGCCGGTGTCCACGTCGGCCACCCCGGCCAGCCGCCACGTCACCGCGTCGGTCAGTAGCGCCTCCTTCGTGCTCCACCGCAGGTAGAGCGACGCCTTCCCGACGCCGGCTCGGCGGGCGACCGTCTCCATGGCGAAGCCGGCCCAGCCGGCGTCGGCGAACAGGTCGAGCGCGGCCTGGGCGATCCGCCGGTCTACCTCGGGGTCGCGCGGGCGCCCCGGCGTCACGTGCGTCGTGGTCACCGCCTCCCCTCGGCTGGTATTGCTGAACGACTGCCGTCTAGTATAGAGCCATGCCTGACCAGAGCCAGCTGTCCGTGGATCCTCGCACGCCCGTCGTGGTGGGGGTCGGGCAAGCTTCCGAGCGCCTCGGCGACCAGGACTACCAGGGCCGCTCGCCTGTCGATCTGGCCGCCGCGGCGGCCCGGGAGGCCCTCGCCGACACCGGGGCGGATCCGGGTGCGGTAGCGGCGGCGATCGACACCGTGGTCGGTATCCGCCAGTTCGAGAATTCGTTTCCGCGAGCGCGGGCACCCCTAGGCCGTTCGGATAATTACCCCCGCTCCGTGGCCGGCCGTATTGCCGCCACCCCGGCCCGCGCGGTCCTGGAAGTCAGCGGCGGCCAGGCCCCCCAGCACCTGGTCAACGAGTTCGCCCGGGTCATCGCGGCCGGGGACAGCGAGGTGACGCTGATCGTCGGCTCGGAGGCGATCTCCACCATCGAGCACTTCGCCCGGCAGCCGGACGGCCAGGACAAGCCCGACTTCACCGAGCACGCCGAGGGCAGCCTGGAAGACCGCGGGTACGGGCTGTCCGGCATGATGTCCCGGCACCAGGCCGCACACGGGCTGACCGGCGCGCCCAGCCAGTACGCCCTGATCGACAACGCCCGCCGGGCCCGGCTCGGCCAGACCCGCGAGGAGTACGCGGCCGCCATGGGCGCGCTGTTCGCGCCGTTCACCGCGGTGGCGGCGGCCAACCCGCACGCCTCCGCTCCGGTCGAGCGGAGCGCGGCCGAACTGGTCACGCCGACCGAGGCGAACCGGCCCATCGCCGACCCCTACACCCGCTACATCGTGGCCAGGGAAAAGGTCAACCAGGGCGCCGCCGTGCTGCTGATGTCGGTCGCCGCGGCCCGCAGGCTCGGGGTCCCGCAAGACCGGTGGGTGTTCCTCCCCGGCCACGCCGACCTGCGCGAACGGGACCTGATGGACCGGGCCGACATGTCCGCGGGCCCGGCTTCGGCGCTGGCCGTCAGGCACGCGCTCGGGGTGGCCGGCATCGGCCCCGACGAGCTGTCCGCGATCGACCTGTACAGCTGCTTCCCCGCGCCGGTGTTCAACATCTGCGACGGCCTCGGCCTGGCCGCCGGCGACCCGCGCGGGCTGACGCTCACCGGCGGCCTGCCGTTCTTCGGCGGCCCCGGCAACAACTACTCGGGGCACGCCATCGCCGAGGCCGTCCAGCGGGCCAGGAGCGCACCGGGCAGCTACGTCCTCGTCGGCGCCAACGGTGGCGTCATGAGCAAGTACTCGGCCGGCGTGTACTCCACCACCCCGGCGCCCTGGACGCCCGACCGCAGCGCGGACCTCCAGGCCGAGATCGACGGCTGGGACGCGCCGGAGCAGGCCCACGTCGCCGACGGCCCGGCCGTCATCGAGACCTACACGGTCAAGCACGCCCGCGACGGCGGCCGGACCGGCATCGTGGTCGGCCGCCTGGACCGCGACGGCCGCCGCTTCATCGCCCGGGGCGACGATCCCGAGCTGCTCGGGCTGCTGACGGCCGCGAAGGAGCCGATCGGCCAGCCGGTCTACGTCCGGTCGTCAGGGACCGGGAACCGGGTGACCACCACCCGGGCGCGGATGGACGCGCTGTTCCCGCCGCGGCCAGCCGTGCTGAAGGACCGCTACGAGCACGTCCTGGTCCGTCGCGACGGGCACCTGCTCGAGGTCACCATCAACCGCCCGGAGTCCAGGAACAGCCTGCACCCGATGGCCAACGACGAACTCGACCACGTCTTCGACGCCTACTTCGCCGACGACGACTTGTGGGTCGCGATCCTGACCGGGGCGGGGGACAAGGCCTTCTCCGCGGGCAACGACCTGGTCTACTCGGCGTCGGGTAAGCCAATGTGGGTGCCGAAGAACGGGTTCGCCGGCCTGACCAGCCGCCCGAGCATGCCCAAGCCCGTCATCGCCGCCGTCAACGGCTTCGCCATGGGCGGCGGCTGCGAGATCGCGCTCGCCTGCCACCTGGTCGTGGCCGACGAGACCGCCAGGTTCGCGCTCAGCGAGGTCCGGGTCGGGCTCGTCGCGGGCGCGGGCGGCCTGGTCAGGCTGCCCCGCACGGTGCCGGTCAAGCTCGCCACCGAGATGATCCTCACCGGCCGCCGTCTCACCGCTGCCGAAGCCCTGGCGCACGGCCTAGTCAACCGGGTGGTCCCGGCCGGGACCGCGCTGGACGGCGCCCGCGCCCTGGCCGCCGAGATCGGCGAGGGCTCGCCCACCTCGGTCCGCGTCTCGCTGCGGATCATGGAGGAGACCCGCGGCATCCCCGACGTGATCGAGGCCGTCAGCTACCCGAGCCCGGCCCTCGACGACCTGATGGCCAGCCAGGACTCCCTCGAGGGCGTCCTCGCCTTCGCCCAGAAGCGCAAACCCCAGTGGCGCAACCGGTGATTCTCACCCGTCTCGGAGGGCGGCCTTGAGGATCTTGCCGGAGGGGCCCTTGGGCAGCTCGTCCATGAAGCGGATCTCGCGCGGATACTTGTACGCGGCCAGCCGTTCCTTGGTGTAGGAGATCAGTTCCTCGGCGGTCGCCGAGGCGCCCGGGCGCAGCGCCACTACGGCCACGACCTCCTCGCCGAGGCGCTCGTCCGGCTTGCCGATCACGGCGGCCTCGTGCACCGCGGGGTGGGCGTACAGGACCTCCTCGATCTCCCGCGGGTAGACGTTGTACCCGCCCCTGATCACCAGGTCCTTGGCCCGGTCGACGATGAAGTAGAAGCCGTCCTCGTCCATGTAGCCCAGGTCGCCGGTGTGCAGCCAGCCGTCGATCAGCGTCTCCGCGGTGGCTTCCGGCCGTCCGAGGTAGCCCTTCATCACGTTGTGGCCCTTGATGTGGATCTCGCCCACGTGGTCGCGCCCCGCGGGCAGCGTCTGGCCGGAAGGGTCGCAGATCCGCATCCGCACGCCCCACATCGGCTTGCCGATGGACAGCACCTTCTTCTCGCCCTGCCGGTTGAACGAGCACGAGGCCGCGGTCTCGGTCATCCCGTAGCCCTCGAGCACCTCGATGCCGTACTTGTCCTCGAAGGTGCGCATGACGTCCTCGGGCAGCGACGCCCCGCCGGACACCGCCACCCGCAGCGCCGACAGGTCGCGGCCGGTGATGTCCTCGCGCGCCAGGGCGTGCAGCATCGTCGGCACGCCGCCGATCACCGTGACCCGGTCGGCTTCCATGGCGTCGAGCACCTGGACCGGGACGAAGCGCGGCAAGACCGACAGGCAGCCGCCGCGCCTGACGAACACGTTGACCACCGACGACAGCCCGAACACGTGGAAGAACGGCAGCACCGCCAGCACCACGTCGTCGCTCCTCACGCCGAACAGCTCGCCCGCCACCGTGCAGTTCATGTACAGCTGGAAGTGGGTGAGCTCGGCCCCCTTGGGCTTGCCCGTGGTGCCGCTGGTGTAGACGAGCACGGCGGTGTCGTCGGCATCGCGCGCGGTCACGTCCCCGCCCGGCTCCTCCAGCGGGTCCATGCTGAACAGCTCGAGGACCGAGTGGGCTCCCTCCGGCAGCGGGTCCTGGGTCATGCTGACCAGGTAGAACGGGGTCCCGGTGAGCTCGCAGGCCTTGGCCGCCTCGGCGTGCAGCCCCTCGAATCCCACCAGCAGGGCGGCGGAGGAGTCGGTGAGGTGGTACTCGATCTCGGGCGCCATCAGCAGCGGGTTCAGCGGCAGCACCACCAGTCCGGCCTTGAGCGCGCCGAAGTAGGCGATCAGGAACTGCGGGATGTTCGGCAGCTGGAGCGCCACCACCTGGCCCGGGCTCAGCCCGGCCGATCGCAGCCCGGCCGCGACCCGGCCGGAGAGCTCGTCGAGCTCGCGGTAGCTGGTCGTGGTCCCGCTGATCTTGCAGACCGGGGCGTCCGGCGTGGCCAGGGCCGTCTCGGTCAGGATCGTCGCCAGGTTGAAGCTCATTCCCCGCCCCTCTCGGCTGCCGGATCTGTCCCAGGCTAGCTCGTGAGACATATATTAAGTATGTTTCACCCACGTTGCCTAGGGCACTGCCCGGGGCGACGCGAGGAAGGAGCCAGCGTGATGTTCCTCGTTCGGGAAAAAGGGCCTGGCGCTGCCGGCGGACACGAGGCCGGGAGCCAGCGGGCCAGTCGCCCGCCGATCGGGCTGCTGCTGACCGAGCCCCTGCGCGGCCTGGCCGACCTGGGGGCGATGATGCTGGCCACGCCGGGACTGCTGGCCGCCCCGCGCGGCGACGGCCACGGGGTGCTGGTCTTCCCCGGCCTGCTGGCAAGCGACACCAGCACGCTGCCGCTGCGCACGTTCCTGCGCTGGCTCGGCTACGACGTCAGGGGATGGGACCTCGGCCGTAACAACGGCCCGACCGAGGCGGTGCTGGCCGGCCTGCCGCGGGCGGTCCTCGACCATGCCGAACGGAGTGGGCGTCCCGTATCCCTCATCGGCTGGAGCCTGGGCGGCATCTACGCCCGGGAGATGGCCCGCCGTCACCCCCGGCAGGTGCGCCAGGTCATCACGCTGGGCAGTCCCTATGCGATGCGTGATTCCCGGCAGTCGCACGCGCACGGTCCTTACCAGCGGCTGAGGTCCCTGCACGCCCCGGAGGCCAGGATGCCGGACCCCGAGCTGAGGTCCCGGCCCATCGCCGTGCCGTCCACGTCGGTCTACTCCCGCTGGGACGGCGTGGTGGCCTGGCAGGCGTGCATCGAGCCGGAGACCCCGGTGCACCAGAGCGTCGAGGTCCGGTGCAGCCACCTCGGCTTCGGCGTGGACCCGGCGACGCTGTGGCTGATCGCCGACCGGCTGGCCGTCCCGGCCGGCCAGCGGGTCCCGTTCCGCCCGCCGCTCGCCCTCCGGCCCCTCTACCCGCGATGAGCGCGGCCCCGGCGACGGGCCCGGTGCCCGCCACGAAGGCGGCGCCCTGGGCGTTCGCGGCGCCGTGGAACGCCAGCGGTTTCGTCACCGACCTCGACGGTCCCGTGCACTGGATCGAGTTCGAGGGCAGCGGGGAACCGGCCGGGGACGCGACGCCGATCGTGTTCGTGCACGGTCTCGGCGGCTCGCACCTGAACTGGTGCCTGATCGGGCCCGCGCTGGCGGCGGGCCGCCGCGCGGTCGCGCTGGACCTGCACGGGTTCGGACTGACCCCGGGCACCCGGGCCAACTCCGCCGTCCAGCGCAACGCTCAGCTGCTCGACCTGTTCATCCGGGATGTGGTCGGCACGCCGGTGATCCTGGCCGGGAACTCCATGGGCGGCCTGATCTCCATCCTCCAGGCGTCGGCCGCGCCGGAGATGGTGCGCGGTCTGGTGCTGCTCGACCCGGCGCTGCCGGTGCCGCTGCGGACGCCCGATCGGCAGGTGGGGAGCCAGTTCCTGCTCTATTCGCTGCCCGGCGTCGGCGAGCTGTACCTGAGCCGCATGCTGGCCCGCCGCTCGCCGCAGGTCGCGGTCCAGCAGGTCGTCGAGCTCTGCTTCGCCGACCCGGCCCGGATCGATCCGGCCATGATGACCGCGTCGATCGCGCTGGCCGCCGAGCGCCAGGTCCACCCCGCCGGAGCCGGGCCCGAGGCCTTCCTGGCCGCCTCCCGCTCGCTGATGCGGGTAACCGGCCTGCGGCGGCGCTACTGGGAGACGATGGCCTCGGTGCGGGCCCCGGTCCTGCTCATCGGCGGCGACGCCGACCGGCTCGTGCCGCTGGCCAGCATGCGCCAGGCGGCGGTCCGCAACCCGAGGTGGGAGACGGTTATCCTGCCCGGGGTCGGGCATACGCCGCAGCTCGAGGTACCCGGTAAGGTCATCGGCACGATCCAGGACTGGCTGGGGCGGCACTTCGCCCCGGCCGCGGGTTGAGGAGGAACGGGACATGCAGCAGCTCTCCGGCCTTGACGCCTCCTTTCTGGCCTTGGAGACGGCCAACACCACCGGACACGTCGGCGGGCTGAGCATCCTCGACCCCAGCGACGCGCCCGCACCGCTGAACCTGGCCCGGCTCACCGAGGTCATGGCCGAGCGGCTGCCGCTCGTGCCGGTCCTGCGGCGCAAGCTGCTCGAGGTGCCACTCGGCCTGGACCAGCCCTACTGGGTCGACGACCAGGACTTCGACATCGAGTACCACGTCCGCGAGATCGCGCTGCCAGGCCCCGGTTCTGACGCGCAGCTGAACGAGCAGGTCAGCCGGCTGCACGCCCGGCCGCTCGACCGCAGCAAGCCGCTGTGGGAGCTGTACCTGATCACCGGACTGGCCAAGAAGCGCGCCGCCGTCTACACCAAGATCCACCACGCCGCGATCGACGGCGCCTCCGGCGTGGAACTGCTCACGGTGCTGTTCGACCTCAGCCCGGCCGGCCGCGAGCTGCCCCCGGCCGAGCCGTTCCGGGCCGCCAGCCCGCCGCCGCTGCCCGTGCTGGCCGCCCTGGCGGCGGCCCGGCTGGCCTGGCGCCCGGTGCAGACCGCGCAGCTCACCAACGAGCTGGTCAAGATCATCCCCACCCTCGCCCCAGCGATGAACACGCTGGTCGGCAACATGCTCGGTCTTAACCGCGGGGACGGTACGGTGATCGCCACCCGGCCCGGCCGGGCCCCCGCGACGCCGTTCAACCGGTCCATCACGCCGCACCGCCGGTTCGCCTTCCGCAGCGTGGACCTGGCCACCGTCAAGATGGTGAAGAACGCGTTCGGCGTGTCGGTCAACGACGTCGTGATGGCGATGTGCGCCGGGGCGCTGCGGCGCTGGCTGCTTGACCACGACGCGCTGCCTGACCAGCCGCTGGTCGCGATGATCCCGGTGTCCGTGCGCGACCCGGCCGCCAAGGGCGCCCTGGGCAACCGGGTGTCCGCGATGCTGGCCCCGCTGCCCACCAGCGTCATCGATCCCGCCCTGCGGCTCCAGGTCGTGCACTCCGCCACCCAGGTGGCCAAGGCCCAGCAGGCCGCGATCCCGCAGGGCCTGGTCGACCAGATCAGCGACTTCGCCGTGCCCGCGCTGACCGCGCGGGCGGCCCGGGTGGTGTTCGCCACCGGCGTGCTGCACCGGCTGCCGCCGTTCAACATCACCATCTCCAACGTCCCCGGCCCCAACACCCAGGTCTACCTGTGCGGGGCGCGGCTCCTGGCGCACTACCCGGTGTCGGTGGTCACCGACGGCCAGGGCCTGAACATCACCCTGATCGGCTACCTCGGCCAGCTGCACTTCGGCCTGGTCAGCTGCCGCGAGCTCGTGCCCGACATCGACACGCTGGCCGGCTACCTGACCGACGAGCTCGACCTCCTCGAAAAGGCGGCGAAAGAGCGAACCGCCGATGCCGGGTCCTGAGGCCGGTACCGGCCAGGACGACGCCCAGGCGATCGTGCCCGGGGGAGCGGCGGCACCGGCGGCGATCCCGGCCGAGATCTTCTCGGCGGCCGTGGACGCCTTCGCCGCCGGGCAGCGGCTCGACATGCGGTCGCTGGCCCAGCAGCTCGGCGTCGCCCGGGCCACCCTGTACCGGCGGGCCGGCAACCGCGAGCGCCTGCTCGACGAGATGCTCTGGTGGCGGGCCCGCCGCCTGCTCGTGGACCAGGTGCAGGCCACCGCGACCCTGGCGGGCACCGAGCGGCTGGTCGCGGTCATCGGCGGCGTGCTCCGCGCGATCGCCACCGACCGCCCGCTGCGCGCGTTCCTCGAGTCCGACCCGGAGACCGCCTTGCGCCTGCTCACCGGCGCCCGCAGCACCGTGCACCAGGGCATGGCCACCGCGCTGGAGAAGCTCATCGACCTCGAGCGCGGCCGCGGCTGCTTCGAGGCCAGCCTGGATACCCCGACGCTGGCCTACGCGATCGTGCGGATCAGCGAGGGTTTCCTGTACGCCGACCCGATCGCCGACCGCGCCCCCGACATCGACCGCGCCGTCACCCTGATCAAATCCCTCCTCACCGGCCTAACCCGCCACTCAGCCCCCGTCTAGCCCGCCACACCGCTCCCGTCTAACTCACCGGCCGCCCGCTCCCGCCTAGCTCACCGGGTGCCGCCCGCTCCCGCCTAGCTCACCGGGTGCCGCCCGCTCCCGCCTAGCCTGCCACACCACCCCCGTCCTTACCCGTCGGCCGTCGCTCGCCCCGTCCAGCGCACCCGGCCGACCGCCGCACAATCTCCTCAGCCCCGATCGCCCACCAGCCCCACAACCCCATCCCTCACCAGCCCACGCCCAGCCAAAACGACATGAATGTCACATTCATGTCGTTAGGACGCGCCGGAGAATAACCTGGAGGTTTCCGTCGCGGCCGCTCTCACCACGCGTCACTGCTTTAACGACCCCGGTTATCGTGGGCCTTTACCCACGCGATACCGGAGGTAATGGACCACGATAAT